>ENA-UOOK01000604-UOOK01000604.1-fermentation-metagenome-genome-assembly--contig:-NODE-604-length-47749-cov-9.638927_pt1 | contig 47749 bp, 29 predicted proteins | sample MGYA00245777_ERZ724023 | MGnify/ENA primary metagenome ERZ724023 (study PRJEB28704, sample SAMN03018312) | fermentation metagenome | biome: anthropogenic terrestrial biome; feature: soil; material...
GCATGACAGCAAAACTGCAGGACTGCCGGACAGCAAGACCGCAAGACAGCAAGACCGCAAGACTGCAAAACCGCAAGACTGCAAGACCGAAGGACCGCAAGACCGCAAGACTGCAAGACTGCAAGACCGAAGGACCGCAAGACCGCAAGACCGCAAGACAGTCACGGTTGATTTCATGACTAAGAAATATAAATTGCAACAAATCAGGATACGGGATTTCCCAAATCAGAAATATTGATCAACTTTGTATCCCGGATCATTGTTTTATTCGTCACTAACTTTCCCGGGGAATCAATATGTCTGACTGGAAAAGAGTATTCGCCATAATTTTTAGCGGACAGTTGGTATCTACCCTGACCAGCTTTGTGGTTTCTTATGCCGTTATATTCTGGCTCAGCGTTGAGACCCGCTCTGCCGAGGTACTGGCCTATGCCACCATTGCTGCCCTCCTGCCACAGATGGTTCTCGGGCTGTTCACAGGGGTGTTTGTCGACAGGTGGAACCGTAAGAGGACAATGATCTTCGCCGATTTGTTCATAGCATTCAGCACTCTGGTACTGGCATCGCTCTTCTGGATCACCGAGCCGAAGGTCTTCTACGTATATCTGTTGCTTATGATTCGTTCTGCCGGGATGGCTTTTCATGTACCGGCAATGCAGGCCTCTGTACCACTGCTGGCACCGCAGGACAGGCTGATGAAGATCGCCGGCATAAACAACATGATCCACTCGGTAAGCACTATCGCAAGCCCTGCACTCGCTGCCCTGCTTATCAGCCTGTTCAAGCTGCAGTGGATACTGCTGATTGATGTAGCTGGAGCCATTATTGCCGTGGCCACCCTTTTGATGGTACACATACCTGATCCTGAAAGGAAGGAGGAGGTCAAGCCTCATCTCTGGAGGGAACTGCTCGAAGGACTGAAGGAAATATACAGTAAGCCGGGATTACTGTGGCTCTTCATACTGGCTATTACCGCGATGGTCTTCATCATGCCGGTGTCGGCCCTCTTCCCGCTGATGACGCTCGAACACTTCCAGGGTACAACATACATGATGAGTATCGTTGAGATAGCCTGGGGTGTCGGTATGCTTATCGGTGGTGCCATTATCGGGCATAAACGTCTCAATAACTTTAAGGTGGTGCTGATCAACCTGACCTACCTGATACTCGGCCTTACCTTTGTGTTTTCGGGGATTCTGCCCCCATCCGGATTTGCATGGTTTGCCGGAGTAACAGCTATCGGAGGAATCTCCATGACATTGTATTCAGGGTCATTCACGGTGATAGTGCAGACAATGGTTGAACCTGCGGCGCTGGGAAGGGTATTTTCTCTCTACTCCAGCATAACCCTGCTGCCTTCAATGATCGGATTGCTGGCAACAGGATTCATCGCTGATGCTATTGGTATTGGTAACGCATTCATCATCGCAGGGACAGGAATTGCCCTGATGGGGATCTCAGCATTTCTGATTCCGCCAATCAGGCAGATGGTGAAAGCAGAGATAAGGCAAGAGGCAATAGGCAATAGGCAGTAGTGAAATCAGGGTATTTAACGTGGAACCTCATGACCGCATGACCGCATGACCGCAAGACCGCATGACCGCATGACCGCAAGACCACGAAACCGCAAGACCGCGAAACCGCAAGACCTAAGACCTTCAGACTCTCAGACTTTAAATCTGCCAGCAAGGTAGAAGGCCATCTCCTCCTGCATCTCACGGGCTTTTTCGCCTGCAACAGTATCAAAGTTTTCGGATGAGTCAGCATAGATGATTCCCCGCGATGAGTTTACAAGCAGGCCGCACTGGCTGTTCATGCCATATCGGGCAACCTCCTCCAGGCTGCCTCCCTGTGCGCCCACACCGGGCACCAGCAGGAAATGATCCGGCACAATCTTACGTATATCAGCAAGCATTTCAGCCCGGGTTGCACCCACAACATACATCAGGTTGTCAATGGTACCCCATCTCTGTGATACATGCAGGACCCTTTCAAAGAGCCTCTGTCCGGTACCGGGGTGATACTGGAAATCATCCGCACCCCTGTTTGAGGTCAGTGCAAGAATGATTGCCCATTTGCCTCCATAGGTAAGAAACGGGGTAACGGAATCCTCTCCCATGTAGGGAGCCACCGTCACTGCATCAAACGGCATCTCGCCGAAGACTGCCCTGGCATACATCTTCGAAGTATTGCCTATATCGCCTCGCTTGGCGTCAGCTATGATGAAGATGTTTGTGTCGAGCTTGTTGATGTACCTCACTGTCTTTTCCAGTGCAGCCATACCCCTTGCACCATATGACTCATAGAAGGCAAAGTTTGGCTTATAGGCTACCGTATACCTGTGGGTAGCATCTATTATACGTCTGTTAAACTCAAAAATCGGTTCTTCCAGGCTTCCCAGGCATGCCGGCAGTTTGGATATCTCCGGATCGAGACCGACACACAGGAACGACTTCTTCTTAAGAATATGCTGGAATAATTCCCTTGAGGTCATGTTAGCACCTATTAATAGTTACTCTCTTTCAGACGCTCAGCGTTCTCTGCCATCTGCAGCTTGTCGAGCAGTTCCTGGATGTTGCCGTCAAGGACTGACGGCAGGTTGTAGAGGGTTGTGTTGATACGGTGGTCCGTCACTCTGCCCTGCGGGTAGTTGTATGTGCGAATCTTGGCAGACCTGTCGCCTGTTGATACCATTGTCTTCCGCTTGTGCGAAATCTCATCAAGGTACTTCTGGTATTCCAGGTTGTAAAGGCGGGTGCGAAGCTCCCTCATAGCCTTTTCAAGGTTCTTGATCTGAGATTTCTCGTCCTGGCATGTCACCACTACCCCTGTCGGGATATGTGTCAGCCTGATGGCTGAATATGTAGTGTTAACGCTCTGTCCGCCAGGGCCCGAGGAGCAGTAGGTGTCCTTGCGTATATCCTCATTACGGACCTCGATGTCGAACTCACCTGCCTCTGGAAGCACAGCAACTGTGGCAGCCGATGTGTGGATGCGGCCCTGCGTTTCTGTCTGCGGAACCCTCTGGACGCGGTGTACCCCCGACTCATACTTCAGGATACCATAGACACCGTCACCTATAACGTTGAAGACTATCTCCTTGTACCCTCCGGCAGTGCCTTCGGTATAGTAGTTCATATCTATCTTCCAGCCCTGTGCCTCAATATACTTCGAATACATGCGGAAGAGGTCTCCTGCAAAGATGCTTGCCTCGTCACCACCGGTACCGGCACGGATCTCCACGACAGCATTTTTCTCATCCTCCGGGTCAGCAGGCAGAAGAAGGTACTTGATGTCCTCCTCCATCTCCGGAAGTGACTGGAGCAGAGTGTCTATCTCGGCCTTGGCCATCTCGCGCATCTCCTCATCCTTTTCTGCGGAAAGGAGTTCCCTTGCACTGTCGAGGTTATCAATGGCTGATTTGTATTTCTCATACGCCTCAACCACCGGTTTGAGCTCCTTATATTCCTTGTTCAGCTTTATATAGCGTTTCATGTCCGACATTACGTCGGGGGAGGTCAGGAGCTCACCCACCTCCACAAAACGTTTCTTTACGCCAACCAGCCTGTCAAGAATAAGATTGTTTGCCATCTGATGCAAAATTTCAGGGTGCAAAGGTAATTATAATCAGGCAATAGCCAATAGGCATTAGTGAAGTCGGCAGTCGGCAGTACCAGCCGGCAGTCGGCAGTTTGTTTACAAGACCGCAAGACATTATCATTTGCCCGTAGGGCATTAAACATTGTAGCACCGGTCAGTAGACAAATTCCCCGGATGAGGTGCGGATTGTCAGATGCCTGCCTGTGGCTGGTTCGCAGCGGCCCACGATGCGCGCATCAAGACGGAATGATGAGGCGGTGTCAATAATCGCTGCAGCATCTGCCTCATCAACATACAGCTCCATACGGTGACCCATGTTAAACACACGGTACATCTCCTCCCACGGCGTGCCGGAACTTTTCTGTATCAGTTCAAACAGCGGAGGTACCGGGAAGAGATTATCCTTAATAACATGCAGATTATCGATGAAATGCATAATCTTGGTCTGTCCTCCGCCCGAGCAGTGGACCATCCCGTGAATGGCTGGCCGCATCATGTCAAAAACCTTCCGGATCACAGGAGCATAGGTGCGTGTAGGTGACAGGACCAGTCTGCCCGCATTAACACCCGGCACCGCTGTGGGATCAGTGAGTCTCATCGGTCCGCTGTAAACCAGGTCTCCGGGAATAATCCCGTCATAGCTTTCAGGATAGAGGCCGGACAGATACTTGCCGAATACATCGTGCCGTGCCGAGGTCAACCCGTTGCTTCCCATGCCTCCGTTATACTCACTCTCATATGTTGTCTGTCCGAATGAGGCCAAGCCCACAATCACATCTCCAGCCCTGATGTTCGCATTGTCAATGACCTCAGCCCGGGTCATGCGAGCCGTCACAGTAGAGTCAACAATGACCGTCCGAACCAGGTCACCGACATCCGCGGTTTCACCTCCGGTTGACCATATTCCGATGCCGGCGTCCCTCATACGTGCAAGAAACTCTTCCGTGCCTTCGATCAGGGCTTTTATCACCTCACCGGGAACAAGGCTTTTGTTCCTGCCGATGGTTGATGACAGAAGCACATTCCCGGTTACCCCCACACAAAGGAGGTCGTCGAGATTCATCACCACAGCGTCCTGGGCGATCCCTTTCCAGACGGACAGATCGCCAGTCTCCCTCCAGTAAATATATGCGAGAGCCGATTTGGTACCTGCTCCGTCAGCATGCATGATATTACACCAGGCAGGGTCACCACCCAGCATGTCGGGAATTATCTTGCAGAATGCACGGGGATATAGGCCTTTATCCACATTGCTGATTGCAGCATGAACTTCAGCCTTCCCTGAAGAAACTCCTCTTAATGCGTAGCGTGATCTGTCAGTCATAATCCCGGCCCGGCTCTTAATTATTTTGCAGGCTCATAGTCAGTCCGAAGCACCCTGAACTCGGTACGGCGGTTGATCTGATGGGCTATCTCCTTCTGCTCATCGCTGGCGAGACTGTTTATGTACTGCTCGGTGAGGGAAGTACCCTGACGCAGGAACGGAGCATCTTTAATGATCACTTCATCAACCACTTTCGGGCTGGTCTCGCCATAACCCCTGGCAGTCAGCCTGTCAGCAGCAATTCCCTTACCTATAAGGTAGTCAACAACTGACTGTGCCCTCTTCTGCGAGAGATCGAGGTTAAACTCCTCAGTGTCACGTGAGTCAGTGTGCGACATGAGTTCAATAGTCACCGTCGGATTGTCATTGAGTGTCTCCACCAGCTTGTCAAGTGATACCATGGACTCAGGTCTGAGGTCCCACTTGCCAAAGTCATAGAAGATATTGGGAAGCTCGATAGGCCTGTCGATGGGTGTCATCTGTATTGTGGCCATGAAGTCTCGGCTCTTGTCCTGTCCCCTGGTTGTCTCTTTTTCCTTCCCGTTAAGGTAGCCCTTTTTAGAGGCAAGGAAGATGTAGTCAACTTCCGGTCTCAGGCTGAACTTGAAGTCGCCGGCATTTCCAGTCTCTGTCTGCATGTTTGCACCGTCGCTGGCAATAAGCTGTACGGTGGCTCCCTGTACGGGGAGGCCGGTCTTTTCATCCTTGACGAGGCCTGTGATACTGAACAGCAGTGGCGGCATTTCGAAGGTGAAGAGGTCATCATCACCTCTGCCCTTTCGTGCCGAGCTGAAGATACCCTTCTCGGCATCCCTCTCGAAGGTGATGCCGAAGTCGTCTGCCGGGCTGTTAATCGGAGGCCTCATGTTCTCCACGCTCCAGCTCTCTCCGCCCTGCGGCGTGGCTTTGAAGATATCAAGTCCGCCCATGCCGATATGTCCGTCAGAGGCGAAATAAAGCGTTCCGTTTTCGCGGGCGTAGGGGAAGAGCTCATTTCCGCGGGTGTTGATGTCAGTGCCAAGGTTTTCCGGGCGTGACCATGCGCTGCCCGGGGATGTCCGGGTAGTACGGTATATGTCCTTCCCTCCCAGCCCTCCGGGCATATCAGAGACAAAATAGAGAGTCTGCCCGTCGTTGGAGATTGCCGGATGCGCTGCCACAAGGGAGTCAGCCAGCAGCTCGACCTTAACCGGATCACTCCACCGGGTTCCCTCCCGGGTTGAATACATTATGACGCATCCCTTGCTCTCGCGCTTACCTGCCTCGCAGCGGGTGAACCAAACCTCTGAGTAGTCAGCTGAAAATGAAGGCGTTCCGTCTTCGAACTCACTATTCAGAAAGTCAACCGGCACCGGAGTGCTCCATTTGCCCTTCTTGTCAAGCCTGGTCTCAAAAATATCAGAGAAACTCTGGCCGGTGGCGCCGTGTTCCTTGTTGCCCTTTGCATCATCGCGCGAGGAGGTGAACCATACCAGACCGTTGTCATCGCGGCCATAAGCGGGACTGAAATCAGAATCCCCGGAGTTGGCTTCCTTCAGTTCTTCAACATTATAGGAGTCTGGTGCCGCCTGCCATTGCATGGCAAGTTCGCATGAGCGTATCTGCTGCTCGGTGCGGGGATCACCCGGCACAAGCTTACGGTATTCGCGGAACTCCTCAATAGCCTGGGGATACCGGCCAAGCTTCTTGTTGCTTTCGGCAAGCCAGTATTGCGCTTCAGGTTTCGGGAAAGGCGATCTGACGGCTCTCTTATACCACAGTTCGGCATTCTTCGGGTCATTGATGAGGCGGTAGCACTCTGACACCATGAAAACCATGTCAGCCTTCAGCTGTTTATCACGTGTCTTCGAATAGACATCCTTGAAGTAGTCTATCGCCTCATAATAGCTGCCCGCGTTGTATGCGGCATATGCCCGTTCCGTCTTCTGCTTCTGGGCCTGAAGCACAGATGGGCAGAGAAGGGCAACAGAAACTATTATTAATATTATTAATCTGTTCATTCCGGACACAATAGTGTTTTGTACAAAAGTAATGATTGTTATTTATGTTAACGTTTAGCCGCTCCATTAATTACCGGCATCCCGGATCTCCAGCAAAAATAATGCCCTCCTTGCAGGGGGCATTACTATCCATGAATTCTGAAAGGGCAGACCTCTACCTGGTAAAAAGAAGTTCACGGTATTTGGGAAGGGGCCACAGCTCATTGTCCACAACCAGCTCGAGCTTGTCTATATGGGACCTGATCTCCTCGAGATAGGGTTTGACCTTCGACTCATATGCAAGAGCCTTCCGGTAAAGGTCAGGGATAACATTGGCTTTCCTTCGCTGATCAATCATCTCGGCAACCAGTTTCTTGATCATGGTGATATGGTCGGAGATGTTCACTATCAGTTCTTTTCGCGCACCTGCGAGTTTCATGAACTCGTTCTCGTCAAATATTTCACGCAGGCCTTTTACGTTCTCAACAAGTGAGGTCATGTAGTTTACTGCCGTCGGAACTATGTGATTGATAGCCAGATCACCCAGTACCCTCGCCTCAATCTGGAGCTTCTTGGTGAATTTTTCGAGTTCAACTTCCACCCTGCTCTCAACCTCCCTTTCAGAGAGCACCCCGGTACCTACCAGCGTCTCCCGTGAAGAGGGGTTCACATAAGCCTTGAGTGTCTTCGGGACGCTTGGTTCAGCAGAGAGCCCCCTCCGGATTGCCTCTTTGTGCCATTCGGCACTGTAACCATCACCCTCAAAGCGTATCCTCTTCGAATCAATGATGCAATTCTTCAGCACCTGGAAGATTGCTTCGTCTCTCTTTTCTCCGCGGTCAGCCATTGCGTTTACCTCTGCAGCGAACGCCTTGAGCTGGCGTGTTACAGCAGCATTCAGAACTATCATTGCAGAACTGCAGTTAGCCGAGGAGCCCACAGCCCTGAACTCAAACCTGTTGCCGGTGAAGGCAAAAGGAGATGTCCGGTTACGGTCAGTGTTGTCAAGAAAGATTCCGGGTATCTTGCCTATTCCGAGTTTTATCTCTGTCTTCTCCTGCGGTGTCATTTTCTTGTCCTTGACTTTACTTGCAATGCCGTCAAGTATTTCAGAGAGATAGCTGCCCAGGAAGACGGAGATTATCGACGGAGGTGCCTCATGACCTCCCAGCCTGTACGAGTTGTTCTCATTGGTTACGCTGGCGCGAAGCAGATCCTGGTTGTCATTTACTGCCTTTATCACGTTTACCAGGAATGTTAGGAACTGCATGTTCGTCTTTGGATTCTTGCCAGGGGAGAGGAGATTCACGCCTGTATCAGTCATCATCGACCAGTTGTTGTGCTTGCCGGATCCGTTTACCTCAGCAAAGGGCTTCTCATGGAAGAGCACCCTGAACTTGTGCTTCCTGGCTACCCTTCTCATGATGTCCATAATAAGCTGGTTATGATCAACGGCAAGGTTTGCCTCCTCATACACAGGTGCACACTCGAACTGATTGGGGGCCACCTCGTTGTGACGCGTCTTCACTGGTATTCCCAGCTTGTAGGCCTCGTACTCGAACTCCTTCATAAATGCTTTCACCCTGTCAGGAATTGATCCGAAGTAATGGTCAGAGAGCTGCTGATCCTTCGAGGAGGGGTGGCCCATGAGGGTCCGGTCAGCCAGCATCAGGTCAGGACGGGCATAGTACAGAGCCTCATCAATAAGGAAATACTCCTGTTCCCATCCAAGGGTGGCAATTACCTTTTTGACATCCTTGTCGAACAGGTGGCAGACTTCGACGGCAGCTTTGTCAAGCGCTGCCAGTGACCTGAGAAGCGGAGTCTTGTAGTCAAGCGCATCACCTGTATATGATATGAAGACTGTCGGGATACAGAGGGTGTTGCCAACGATGAATGCGGGTGATGAGACGTCCCATGCTGTATAACCCCTGGCCTCGAAGGTGTTCCTGATACCCCCGCTGGGGAAGCTTGATGCATCAGGTTCCTGCTGTACAAGCACCTCTCCCGAGAAAATCTCTATTATCGAGCCCATATCTCCCAATCCGACAAAGGCGTCATGCTTCTCCGCCGTTGCGTCAGTAAGGGGATGAAACCAGTGAGTGAAATGAGTCACTCCGTGCTCCATTGCCCATGCCTGCATTCCTGTGGCAACCTGGTCAGCAATCTGTCTGTTGATCTGTGTCCCCTCTTCAATAGCGGTTATAACCGCCCTGTAAGCCTCGCGGCTGAGGAAGCGCTCCATCTTGCGCTTGTCAAAGACATTCTCCGAGAAATAGGTGGATACCGGCCCTGCCGGGATGGATACTTCAACAGGATCCCTGTTGAACAGTTCCTTCAATGCACTGAAACGTAATTCTGCCATGATCTGATTTTTTGTCAAAAATAGAACATTTCAGATTACACCCCCTATTTTTGGGGGTATTTTTTGATTATTTGTTAGTTTTTTCTTGCTAACCCCCTATTTTTTGGGGGTCATTGTGATTTTTTAATCAGTTTTTATGATTGTTCGGCATTCTGCGCGGGTAAAAATTTCGTACAGTGATTTTTCAAAATCCACGGCCACCACCTTGTACTCCGGTGTAAGGGTGAACTCGTCACCGATGCCGCTGGTAAGGAAATTGATGGCAGTATCGGGGAAATGGAAAGTAGTATAGATCACCCCCGGCTTTACCACATCAGTTACCTTCACCTTCATTGTGGTGATTCCGCGTGCCGAGAAAATCCTTGCATAATCACCGCTCACCAGACCTTTGGTTCCGGCGTCATGCGGGTGGACGAACAGTATATCCTCCTTAACCAGCTCACTGTTGGGTGTGCGCCGCGTCATGGTGCCGCTGTTATAATGTTCAAGAAGGCGTCCGGTGGTAAGAATGTAGGGGAATCGGTCAGCATTCTCATTCAGCTCCGGTGAGATGTCATAGTCCCAGGAATGGAACCGTCCCTTACCCCGTTTGAATGTATCTGTATGCAATATTTTGGTGTCAGTGCCGTCTTCCCTGACCGGCCATTGCTTCCCGCTCTTACCAAGTTCTTCCCACCTGACACCTTTAAAAAATGGCACTATGCCTGCTATTTCCTTAAGTATAATATCGGCTGAGTAGCCCTTCTGCGGATAGCCCATGCGATTCATCATGTCAACCACTATCTGGCCGTCGGGCTTAGTTCCCCCGAGCGGCTCCACCGCCTTCTGCACCCTCTGTATCCTTCTCTCGCCGTTGGTGAAGGTGCCTTCCTTTTCCAGAAAGGATGATGCCGGAAAGATAACATCCGCTATACGGGCGGTCTCGGTCATGAAGAGCTCCTGAACGACCAGCAGGTCAAGTCCCTGAAGCGAGCTCTTAACATGACAGGTATTGGGGTCGGTCTGGAGAATGTCCTCACCCATAATCCACAAGGCCTTCAGGTCACCCCGTGCAGCAGCCGTGAACATCTCCGGGATGCGGTAACCGGGGACCCCCGGGTGCTCTGCGCCGTAACAGGCGTTGTAAAGGGCAATGTTTTCAGGATTGGTTACATCAAGATATCCGGCTCCCTGGTGAGGCTGTATTCCCATGTCAGCCGCACCCTGTACATTGTTCTGGCCGCGCAGGGGATTGACTCCGGTCCCTTCCCTTCCTATATTACCGGTCATCATGGCAATATTTGATATCAGGGTGATTGCCTTGGTTGCCTGCCAGTGTTCGGTTACGCCCAGACCATGGAACTCCATTGCTGACTTCGCCGAACCGTACTCGATAGCCGCTGCCTTCACCTTGCCGCGGTCAACACCGCACACCCTCTCAAGCTCATCCACATCAAGCTTCTCCAGGTATCGCCTGAACTCATCCCATCCTTCAGTTCTCTTCGCGATGAACTCCCTGTCAATAAATCCCTCGGTCAGCAGGTATCTGGCGAAAAGGTTCAGTACGGCGACATTTGTCCCGGGGTTTATCTGGAGGTGGTGTTTTGCCAGCCTGGCAATCTCTATCCTTAACGGATCAATGACTATGAGGGGTGTGCCGGACTCGATCACTGACCTGAGGCGGGCGCCCGTGACTGGATGGGCAGAAGAGGGATTGGCTCCGATGATAAGAATGCACCCCGTCTTGTATATCTCATCAATTGAATTGGTTGCTGCGCCTGTTCCATATGCCCACTGCATTCCCATTGCTGTCGGGGCATGGCAGACCCTGGCACAGCCGTCTATGTTGTTGGTACCAATGACTATCCTGAAAAATTTCTGCATCAGGTAATTTTCCTCGTTGGTGCACCTTGCGGAAGAGATACCGGCAAGGGCGTCCGGACCATATTCCTCCTTAATCTCGCGAAATCTTCTTGCAGTATAATCATATGCCTCATCCCATGACACCTCTGTAAGTTTGCCGTTTTTCCTTACCATGGGCGAACGGAGCCTTTCGGGATGGTTATAGAATCCAAAGGCATACCTTCCCTTGACACAGGTATGACCCCTGTTGGTGGCTGAGTCAAGCGGTGCCTGTACACCCCTGACCTGACCGTTGATGACCTTTACGTCGAGGTTGCATCCCACACCACAGTAAGTGCATGTTGTACGGACAGTTGTGTCAGCGTTCAGCGTCTTGACAGAATATCGGTCATGAATGGCATTGGTCGGACATGTCTGGACACATGCACCGCATGAAACGCATGGAGAGTCGCGGAAGTTCTGGTCAAATCCTTTGATGATACGGCTGTTGTCACCCCTGCCATGAATGCCCAGCACATGTTCAGCCTGCAGCTCATCACATGCTCTCACGCAGCGGTAGCATTTGATGCACTCGGTAAGGTCAGACCAGACATACGGGCGACTTCTGTCCATCTCATGGAGTGTGACATTTCGGTGATAACGCACTTCCGGCGATCCTGCAACGGCCACCACGGTCTGGAACTCGGTGGGTAGCATGCCTGGTTCAGGGATAAGTCTCTCGGGCGGGTATTCCGAGAGCACCATCTCGAGGATATTCCTTCGCAGCCGCCTGATCCTGTCGGTTGAAGGATAGACATAATAACCCGGAGCCACGGGAGTGTGGCATGATGCCATCACCTTCACTGGTCCTCCCTCCTTCAGGGCCACCTCCACGGAACAGATGCGGCATGAGCCGTAGTTATCAAGGTTATCAGCCTGGCAGAGGGTTGGTATCACATCACGCCCGCTATTCCTGCGGACGAACTGCAGAATCGTCTCGTCAGGCTCAATAGCGAAGGGTCTGTTGTCTATGTATGCTATCTTTTCCATGGTCAAGCCTCCTTTGCCGTGAAGTAATCACTGAGTTCTTCGCCAAAATAATGCAGCGCGTTCCTCACCGGCAGCGGCAGACCACCTCCCAGTGCACAGAGTGACCCGAGCTGCATCGTCTCAAGAAGATCATCAAAAAGCTGCCGGTCAATCTTTTGCTTCTTTTCCACAGCACCGGCAAGAAGCTCATAGCCCCGTGCCGAGCCCAGCCTGCAGGGGAAGCACTTGCCGCATGACTCCTTACTGGTGAACTCAAAAAGATGTTCCAGCAGCTTTATTACCGGGAAATCTGCCGGCACCGATACTATTCCCGCGTGACCGAGAAGGAAGCCCTCACGGGCAAAAGACTCGAAGTCGAGTGTCAGATCATCAATCCGTGATGCAGGGACCAGTCCGCCGAGGGGTCCGCCCACCTGAAAGGCCTTCACCGGGTAACGCACTCCGCCTCCAAATACATCTATGACAGTGCGCAAAGGAGTACCCATTTTCACCTCAAGAAGTCCGGGCCTGTTGAATGCCCCGTCGAGTGAAACGAGTTTTGTTCCGGGTGATTTCTCCGTTCCCATTGCAGCCCATGCGGCACCTCCCTCCTCAAGTATGTAATGAATATTTGCAAAGGTCTCAACATTGCTCAGCACCGTCGGTCTGCCGAAGAGGCCGTAAACGGCTGGGAAAGGCGGGCGCGTCCGTACCTCGGGCCTCAGTCCCTCGAGGGAGTTTAGAAGGGATGTCTCCTCTCCGCATATATATGCCCCGGATCCTTCTACAACGTGGAAACGGAAACGTGTGACGAGATTGCCTTCAGTACCTGTGGCAATCCCGGCCTCCTCAATCTCTGTGACAGCCTTCCGCACCCTTTTAACAGCAAGCGGATATTCTCCCCTGATATATACCACTCCGGTGTCAGCGCCTGTAATGATACCTGTCATCATCATTCCGAACAGCACGGAGTGGGGCCGCTCCTCAAGCAGCCACTTGTCTGAAAAAGCTCCCGGATCACCCTCATCGCCGTTGCAGACTATGTATTTCCTGTCAGCTGCGGCATCGCGTGATGAGTGCACCTTTACATGAAACGGGAATCCGGCCCCTCCCCGGCCGCGGAGACCGGAACCCTCAAGTTCCTTAAGAGCATCATCAGTCCTGTCGGCCCACTTCCATGCAAGCGACCAGTACTCTCTTACATCGCCGGCAGGAGTAAGCAAGACCGGCATGTCAGCATTCGATCCAATACTCATCGCTGACGGATCTGCCTCACTGCCACACAGCCTGGTCTCACCGTTGACAAGGATAGCGTTATTTGAGTGACAGTGCCCCAGGCATGTCATTGTGCCTATCTCATCCTCCCTGTACCTTTCAAGCAGGCTGCGGCGGACATACTCCCCCCTGCCCGATGTCAGGCAGGCCGTGCCATCACACATATAGACCTTTTTACCGGTGTGAGCCGGCCTGAGAAAATCATAGAAGGAGCTTGCACTCAAAACGGCTGCGTTTCCAGTCATGAACTCTTCAGCAATGTCCTTAAGTCTCTCATTACGAGAATTATCGTCATTGCCGGATACTCCTGCAATACTCTCGTACAGGCTGCCGGTAAGGTCTCTCCTGGCAGAGAGTCCTCTCAGATTCCTTGACATAGCTATACTATTTTTACTCTTACAAGGTATTTACTAACTGTGCGATATGGCGGAAATATGAGAATTATCATATTTACCGGAAGTTAAATAAAATGAGAAGAAGGTGCATCCTTTTGTTTAACTGAATTTTGTTATATTTGTCGCCTGTATTTTTCAAGAGGTAAATTCATTATTTAATTAGTATTCAGATGGCAATACTTCAGAACCTGAGAGAGAAGGCAGGACCACTGCTGGCAATTGTGATAGGGGTTTCCCTGCTTCTTTTTATTGTGAGTGATTTTTTCGGCAGTAACACTTCCCAGCGTCGCAAGGCAGACAAATATTATCAGCTCGCCACTATTGACGGAGAGACCGTATCATACCAGGACTTCGAGGCCAGGGTGCAGGAGCTTGTTGATATCTACAAGATGTCAGGGTCATCAGAAGTCAATGATGAGATGATGCAGAGTCTGAGGGAACAGGTATGGCAGCAGATGCTCTCGGAGAAGCTGATGGGCAAAACCTACAGGCAGATAGGCCTTGGCGTCAGTCCTGATGAGGTAGAGATGCTCGTATTTGGTGACGACCCGCATCCTATTGTCAGGCAACTTTTTACTGATCCCGGCACCGGAACCTTCAATGAATCATTCCTTGTCAATTTCCTTAAAGCCACTGAGACTGACGATGCAACAAAAAAATACTGGCTCTTCTTTGAGGATCAGATAATCAATGACAGGCTCAATACCAAGCTGGTTAACCTGATGTCAAAGGGTCTCTATGTCACAGGCAAACAGTCGGAGTTTGAGAACAGCCTCAACGCGAACATGGTCAATTTCAGCTATATGGTGCGCAATTATGCTGCCATTTCTGACAGCCTGGTGAAAGTTACCTCAGACGAGATCAGGAGCTATTATGACAAGCACGAGGACAGCTTCAAACGTGGTGCCTCAAGGGATATGGAGTATATAACATTTGAGATTGCTCCCTCTGAGTCAGACATGAAGGAGGCCGAGACCTGGGCTCTGAATGAGAAGGAAAACTTTGCAGCAGCTCCTGACCCTGTCCAGTACATCAACCTGACTGCAGACACCCGTTACACTGGTTTTTACAAGACAGCTGAAGATCTTCCCGAAAGCCTCCGGCCGCTGGCCGAAGCAGGTGACAGATCTGCTGTTGCGGGGCCTTTTCTTGAGGACGGCAGCTACAAGCTGGCCCGTATAATCGACATAGCCGAGCGTCCTGATTCTGTCAGGGCAGCACATATACTGCTCTCACCCAATGCGAACAGAACCTTTGCCCAGGCAAGAAAGGAGGCTGACAGCCTTATTGCCCTTGTCAGATCAGGGATTGACTTCAACGCACTTGCCATGGCCAACTCTGACGATCAGGGTTCAGCCCAGGTGGGAGGCGATCTCGGATGGTTCAGTGAAGGGATGATGATAATACCTTTTAATAATGCCTGCTTCAGTAATAAAAAGGGTGACATTGTAACTGCAGAGACAACCTACGGTGTGCATGTCATCAAGATACTTGACCAGGGCCGCAGGGTAAAGAAATATGACATTGGCATCGTGGACCGTCAGGTCGTTCCCAGCAGCATGACAACACAGCGTATCTATTCCGAGGCATCGCAATTTGCCGGCACCAATGACACTTATGAGAAGTTTAACAAGGCAGTAGCTGAGGGCAACCTCAACAAGAAACTTGCGATGAACGTTACACCGGACCAGAAGGAGCTTCCCGGCCTGATACAGTCAAGAGGGCTGGTCATGGCTCTCTTCCAGAACAGCAAGGCGGGCAGCATTGTCCTTGACAACAGCAGCCAGGCAGTGTTCGAGCTTCCTGACCAGTATGTGGTTGCATATTGCACCAGGGCCCAGGAGGAGGGAGTTGCTCCCGTGGAGGATGTGGCTTCCGATATCAGGTTCATTCTGGCAAAGAAGAAAAAGGCAGAGATCATTGCTGCCGAGATGAAGAAACTTGAAGCTGAGGGAAAAGACCTCAATGATATTGCAGCTCATTACAACACCACCATTCAGGATGCCAGCGGAATCACCTTCAGGTCTTACTCAATTCCCGGTGCCGGGATAGAGCCTGCCCTGATATCTGCAGCAGCTGCCAGCGAGGCAGGCAAACTCTCAAAACCGGTTGAAGGCAACAACGGAGTTTACCTCTTTATGGTCAGTGACGACACTCCTGTGGTAGCCGAAGACCTGGCAATGGTGAAGGAGAGGATGAACTCCAGCTACCAGATCCGCGCTTCATATGAAGCCTACCAGGCCCTTCGTGACAAGAAAGAGGTCAAGGATATGAGATACAAATTCTATTGATATACGGTACCCTGATTATAAATGGTTACGGCGGGTCTGAAACCCGCCGTAACCATATATGACTCAGAACATCATCCAGACCCAGTGGCAACAGAACATCATGTTTGGCCCGCAGCCACAGGTCTCAGCCCCGTCGCTACCTGCATCTCAGGCAGTTATCACCCCTCTTTCTCCCGTGACAGGGCATTTACAAAATCTGCAGGAAGATTGTAAACGTCAAGCATGATAAGCCCGTCAAGGCAATTATTGAAATCAGGATCAACATTGAAACCTATGATCCGGGCGTTGACTTCGAGGTATTTCTTCAGCAGCACCGGTATCCGGTAACCTTTATCAACATCACTGACCACTTTCTCTACCTTGCTGATGTCTCTCTCAGCCGATGAGATGATGATTTCACTGTCAATACGCTTGTCTATCTGGGGACTGAATTTCTTCCTCGGCCTGATATGCCTGGCCATCTCCTTGTCAAAGAAGTTGTTCCTGACAAATTCGACAATCAGGGATTTGGAAAAAGCCGAGAACTCATTGCTGATACTCACCGGACCAATGAGATAACGATACCCGGCATTCTGCAGCAGAATGGTCAGAAGCCCCTTCCAGAGAAGGAACAGTGGCATCGCCTTTTTCTGGTACTCCTGCACTATGAATGACCGGCCGAGTTCCAGAGACTCGGCCAGGACAGGTTCAAATGACTTGCGGATCCTGAAGAGTGAGTTGATATAAAAGCCTTTGATACCATACTGGCTGATGATCTCTCTTCCCTTTCCTATGCGGTAAGCCCCTACGAGCACACTGGCAGCCTCATCCCAGATCACCAGGTGATTGTAGTAAAAATCATATTCATCCAGATCGATTGCCCTGTTGGTCCCTTCACCGACAGCCCTGAAGGTCACCTCGCGCATCCTGCCAATCTCCTTTATTAGGTTTGGTATGGCCCGGGTCGGGGCAAACAGCACAACGAAGTTACTGACGGAGAACAGTTCGTGTGAGTGCCTGATATTTTGTATCTCAGCAGTGAGTGCCGCCCTGTCAACCGGCGGAGCTACAGGTTCCTGCCGTCTGTTGCGCCGTGGCATAAAGCCGGAAAAGAAAGGTTTAGCCTCAAGCGATGATCCGAGCGAATAGGTGCGGGCCCTGAGGTATCGTCCGAAACGGGCGATGTCACCGAAACCGGCCTGTTCACTGACTGACAGTGATCGTCCTATACGTACCCTGATGACCTTGTGCCGCTTGTTAAAAAGCTCCGAGCCAAGCTTGGCAGTGCTCAGCAATGGGTGGATGCGTTCCAGTATATGATACCACCTTGAGTTGGTGCCGTGAAAGTAGATGGGAACAACAGGGACTTCGGCCATTCTGATCTCACGCAGTATCTGTTCCTTCCACTCCATGTCAGTAATCAGCCCTGACTCCGACTGGTAGGTTGAGACTTCTCCTGCCGGGAAAAGAGCCAGGCCATGGCCCTCCCTGACATGGTTCATCGCTTCCTCCAACCCTTTGTGGGATATCTTTCCTGCAATACTTTCTCCTTCCGTATCAGCCGGAACGATAAGATGCTTCAGGGGATCAATCTTCTGCAGCAGGAAGTTGGCCATGACTCTGATATCACTACGCCGGCGGGCAAGTATCTTCATGAGTATCAGGGCGTCAATCCCCCCGAAGGGATGGTTTGAAACCGTAATGAAGGGGCCTGTCAGCGGAATGTTTTGCAGGTCCTTGTCGGGTACCTCATACCTGATGTCCAGATGGTCAAGGACTGAGTTGATAAAGACAGCAGGGTCATTGTTATAGGTATTTGTGTAGACCCTGTTCAGCTTGTTGTAGCGGAAGATCTGCATCAGAGCGCGGGCTATCACCACTCCGCCCGGTATGTCAAGATTAGCTGCCCTGGCCAGCTCCCTTGAGGTCAGTAGTTTCATGTGCTGCTTTTTCTATTATCATCGGCAGGGCATCTTCCCAGCCCAATGGCATTATATGGGCGCCACTGATTCCCTTTTTGGCCTTGAGCCTTACCAGTATCTCAGCGGTTATGGCGATGCTCTCCTCCGCCAGGCGGTCTCCGGCATCTGAAAGTCTCTTCATCACCCTCTCCGGGACAGTCACCCCGGGGATTTTCTCATTCAGGTAGCGGGCGAGGGAGAGCGATTTCAGCGGGCTGATACCTACAAGAATGAAGACCTTATCCAGAAGACCTTCTTTATCAAGCTGTTCCAGCCACGGATCGAGGCGGTCAGGATCAAAGACCAGGTTTGTCTGAAGGAATTGTGCCCCGGCATTGATTTTCTTCCGGATACGGATTGCCTGCATTGCCGGATCGAGTGCAAACGGGGATGCGGCCGCGCCGAGAAAGAGCTTTGGTCTGTTCCTGATCTCCCTGCCGTCGAGGTATATACCCTCATCTCTCATCCTTCTCAGTATCCAGAGCATCTGTACCGAGTCGACATCGATGATGTTCATGTTCCCTCGTGGAACGGGGCCGACCCGGGGGCTGTCGCCCGAGAGGCAGAGTATGTTGTTCACCCCGAGCGCGTTTGCACCTATGGCCTGTGACTGGAGGCTGTTGCGGTTATTGTCGCGCGCCGAGATCTGCATCACCGGGTCGGCCCCGAGTGAGGCCGCCACGGCCGAGCATGCCGCGCTTGACATCCGCGGTACCGCTGAGGACCCGTCAGTAAAATTGATAGCCGAGACATAAGGTATGACCGTCAGTATCTTTTCCCGCAGCTTCGCCGTGGCGGCCGTCAGCGGTGGTGTCACCTCGGTGGTGACAACGAACCTGCCGCTGCGAAGCTCTCTCTCTAGCGCCGATTGTGGCCCGGTAACGGCGGGAGGATGATACTCAGTGTCACCTTTCCACCAGTCAGGTTGCCGTATGGGCATGAAGACCTTTTCCTCAAGCAGGCTGCCCATTGTCCGTCCTCTCCTTTCTGAGGGTATGAATATCTTCCCCAGGCCTGTCTTACGTGCGGTGCGCACCACCTCACCCCATGTCTCGGTTCCTGCCCTGTCCCAGTCTACCGGAGGAAGCACCTCAAGCAGCTTATGCTCGCGGTGCATGCGCCGTGACCTCTCATAAATCAGGTGCCATGCGCAGCGTCGGGTCGGATCAACATAGCAGTAACCGTCGTTCACCCCGCCACAGGGGCCGTTGCGGATCCCCTTCGGGCAGGCCATGTGACAGATGAATGCCGTCTCCTGAAGGAGGCAGTTTCCGCACATCCTGCACCCGAAGAGGGGACCTTTTACTATCCTTTCGGTCAGTGCCAGCAGACGCCTGCCGGCCGGCTGCCTGCTGAAAGGTCGAAATGAAGGCTGCCAGCGCCGGAGGGGTGTGAAGACAGCCATGGGTGTGTCAGATGATATACATGTTTATCAGTTGTTCATAGAGCTCCTGCCTGCCACTGATCTTCTTCGGCTCGCCTACTTTCATCGCAAGTTTATGCAGGTCTTCAAGGGTCAGTTTACCCTTCTCGTAAAGAGCGCCGTCACCCTTGTCAAAAGATGCATACCTCGCCTTGCGCAACTTGAGATAGTCTGAGTCCTTCAAAATGCGGTCAGCAATCACGAGGCCGCGGGCAAAGGTATCCATGCCGTTGATGTGGGCTATGAAGAGATCTTCAGGATCGGTGGAGTTACGTCGCACATGGGCGTCGAAATTGATGCCACCGGTCTTGAAACCGCCAGCCATCATTATTACGAGCATTGCCTCTGTGATCTCATTGATATTGGTCGGGAATTCATCGGTATCCCATCCATTCTGGTAGTCTCCCCTGTTGGCGTCAATGCTGCCGAGCATGCCGGCGTCAGCTGCAGTCTGAAGGTCATGCTGGAATGAATGGCCTGCCAGTGTGGCATGGTTGACCTCGACGTTGAGCTGGAAGTCCTTGTCAAGACCGTAGTGGCGCAGGAATCCGATAACTGTCGCAGCATCATAATCATACTGGTGCTTGGTAGGCTCCATGGGCTTGGGTTCGATATAGAACATGCCCTTGAATCCGTTCTTACGTGCATAGTCACGGGCAAGAGTGAGCATCATTGCCAGGTGCTCCAGCTCACGTTTCATGTCAGTGTTGTGAAGTGAGAGGTACCCTTCCCGGCCGCCCCAGAAGACATATCCCTGCCCTCCCAGCGCAATGGTTGCATCAATTGCATTCTTCAGCTGAACTGCAACATTGGTGAGAACGTTGAAATCGGGGTTGGTGGCTGCACCGTTCATGTAACGGGGGTTGCCGAATACATTGGCTGTTCCCCACAGAAGCTTCATTCCGGTCTCTTTCTGCCTGGCTTTGATCACCGGCACCCATTTTTCGAGCCGTTTTTCAATTTCAAAGACAGATCCGTCTCCAACCAGGTCGACATCATGAAAACAATAGTAGGGAGCACCTATCTTTTCGAAGAACTCGAAAGCCATATCCAGTTTTACCTTTATCTTGTCGTCGCCTTCCATTCCGTCATAAGGAAAATCTCTTGTCTTCGAACCGAAGGTGTCGGTACCGTCTCCGCAGAAGGAATGCCAGTAGGCTATCGCAAAACGAAGGATATCCTTCATCTTCTTTCCGCCCACCTTTGCCTCGGGGTCATACCATTTGAACGCCATGGGATTCTTGGAGTCCCTTCCTTCATACTGAATCTTCCCTATTCCGGGGAAGATCTCACTTTTACTTTTTCTTGCCATAGGTTTATAATTATTCGTAAAGATTGTTTTCAAGAATATCGAGCCACTCGCTATACCTGGCGTCATAGATCATCGACAGGTGAGGATCAGGTTCGCTTGAACCTGTAATCTCCAGTCCGCTGAAGGCTTCCTCCTCTGACTTGTAAAATCCGCATCCGATCCCTGCACCGCGTGCGGCCCCTACGGAGCCGTCAGTGTTGTACAGTGTGATCACAGTGGAAGTCAGGCTTGAAAGCACGTCTCTGAATACCTTGCTCAGGAACATGTTTGACTCCCCGGCGCGAATCACAGTGGGATTGATGCCTGTCTCCTTCATTATCTCAAGACCGAAACGGAATGAGTAGGCGATTGCTTCCTGCGCTGCCCGGTAGAGATGCCCCTGCCGGTGGATGTTGAAATTAAGACCGTGCACTGAGGCACCTATCTCTTTGTTGCGGAACATTCTCTCGGCGCCGTTGCCGAACGGGAAGATGAAGAGTCCCTCGCTTCCCGGCTCCACGGCTGCCGCCAGTGAATTCATCTCAGGATAACCGAGCCCGCCGCCTGTGTTCTTTTTGAGCCAGGAGTTGAGAATACCTGTCCCGTTAATACAGAGCAGTACTCCCAGACGGGTCAGCCTCTTTGTATGGTTGACATGCAGGAAGGTGTTGATGCGTGACATAGGGTCAAACTGGGTCTTGTCAGTTACGCCGTATATTACTCCGGAAGTGCCTGCGGTTGTAGCCACTTCCCCGGGTTTCAGCACGTTGAGTGACAGTGCATTGTTTGGCTGGTCACCGGCCCTGTAAGATACCGGGATGCCGGGAGTAAGCCCCAACTCACCAGCTACGGCTGCTGTCAGCTCTCCCTGAAGGGAGAAGGAAGGCACGGCATCAGCCAGCAAATCAGGTGATATTCCGTAATTATCAAGCAACTCTTCTGATACCTCATCTCTCATGAAATCCCAGAAAATTCCTTCAGAAAGGCCTGAAATGGAAGTCTTTATTTCATTTGTAAGGCGCATGGCGAGATAATCGCCCGGCAGCATGATCTTGTGAATCTGCCTGTAAATATCAGGCTCGTTCTCCTTTACCCACGCCAGTTTTGATGCCGTAAAATTTCCCGGAGAGTTCAACAGGTGGTGCAGACAGAAATCTTTCCCCAGCCTGTCAAAAGCTCTTTCTCCGATCTCCACGGCCCGGCTGTCACACCAGATAATAGAAGGGCGAAGTACCTTCCTGTCTTTGTCAACTGTCACCAGGCCGTGCATCTGGTATGAGATGCCGATCGCACCTATGTCCTTCCGTTTTGTTCCGACCGGTTTGAGGCATGCCGCAAGTGCCAGGGTGAAGTTCTTCCACCATAATTCAGGATCCTGTTCAGCCCAGCCGGAAACGGGAGCAGATATCTCCATTTCAGTCGGAGGATAGGAAGCGGAGGAGACTGCCCTGCCGGTTTCTCCGTCTAAAACAGAGACTTTTATCGATGAGCTGCCGAGATCAATACCAAGTAATAACATACGGGAATTGTTTTATGAATAATTTCTCACTGTGGTTATAAATGTACGGATATTTTCCGTAGAAGCATCAGGAGGCATGCCTCCCCCGCATGACCAAATGATTCCTTTTGTGTCTCCGGCCTCGTGCATCATCCTGATTACGCCGGCTTCCACATCAGCCGGAGTGCCCATGGCAAGCACATCCCTTGGCGGGAGGTTGCCCAGCAGGATGACACCGTCACCGGAAAGCTTCCTTATTTCGGTGATGGAGTGGTTGAAACTGAAGTTGAAGAGGTTAATGCCGATCTCCTTCAGGTATTGTGCTGTTATCAGGCCGGCAGCATCATTATGGAAAAAACCCACCTTCGGATTAAAAGTGCTGTAGATGCGCTTAAGGTGCGGCAGCACGAATGTTTCAAAATCAGGCTGGCCAAGGAAGCCGACAATATCATCCAGGAGCAGTACTCCCTCAATATCAGGGAACTTTTCATACTGCAGTTCCAGCCAGTCTATGACGAAATCGGTGATAACCGTCAGAGCTTTCTGCGCCTCCTCAGGTGCGAGAGCCAGCGCCATCATGAAGTCAGTGGTGCCGAAGAGAAAAGAGGCGATATTCAGGGGGCCTCGGCTCGAAGCGAACCGGTAATGACAGCCGCACTCCCTGACTTTGTCCTGGTATTTCGCCATGCGGCTGATGATAAACGGAAGAAGACCGTCGGTTTTCACACATGGTTTGGCCAGTGTACCAATCGCATCATTGTTACAGTTAAGTTTCACGGGATGCGGGAAGTCGTTTTCTGTCCAAACCAGCTTCGTGCCGAAGGCAGAGGGTTCAGTGCACATACCGTATTCTGACCAGAAACCGGGAAGGAACATTACATCAGGAAAAACATTCCGGGCATGGAGGTTGGCTTCGAACCAGGTAGCAGGGTCAATGAAGTAGTCGAGTATGGTGGTTCTGTGCCAGCCGGGAAGCCACGGACTGTCAATGATAAATCCCACGGGGCGTTCCTGCAGCGTTTCTCCGTTCACTACCCTCAGAAGGGTCTCCCAATGTCTGTCGTCCATAGAATCAGTTTGTGCTTCGTTCTACATTATCTAAATGCCCGGAACATAATAGAACTTTAATCCCCGGTAATATTCCAGGTCATGCAGCGGCTGCTCCACCCCTTCGGGGAAGGGCATCCGTGAGAATGTCTGAAAATAGGTCAGGCAGGCATCCTTCCACCAGCGGGCCTCATCTGCCTGAATGGCAAGCAACTGCCGCACATGTTCATACTGTTCGTCATCAATCTTCCCCCTGAGAGTCTCCCAGAAAGTGCAGTACCCTTTAACAGCATCCACTCCTGCCTGGTATTTGTGGCACATCTCATCCCACAGGGTACGGCCCGATTTCATCACATAGGACCAGGGGAGATGATGGAACCATAACAGCAGGTTCTCCGGACACGTCTGAGGATCATTGAAAATGGAGTCAAGCGGAGGAAAGTACTGGTTCACGGCACCACTTCCGGCAGTGGTGCGGTCAAATCCCACTCCGGCAGTATCGGCACGGTGATAATAGACCGATGTCCAGTCGGGGCGCCCGCGGTCTACCCACGGTCCCGGACCCCAATGATGCCCCTCGGCCATTATGTGGTGCAGTCCAAGGGGAGTCATGTAATTCACTGCCGCTTCGCGGGAACTGAGCATCATCTCCTCTATCCCGCCTGTTATTTCCTGGTCGTGGGTTATTGTCATCCTGATCCACTCTGATGCTATCTCCCGTGGAGACAGCCCGGGATTCCATGCCAGCCTTCCATAGGCGTACCAATTGGCCTGTCCGAAGAGGTGACCGGTCCAGTTTCGTTCGGTACCGATATTGGCTACACCGGCCATACCTGTCAGGGTTTGGTTGTGCAAGGTGCCGTCAATCACCTTCGAGACCTCTGAGCCCGGGCCTTCTGCGTGGGTGTCACCTGCCAGAACCTCACTGAAAAGGGGGGCAAGATATACGAGGTGAGTGGCACAACCCAGATATTCCTGGGTGATCTGAAACTCCATCATCAGAGGTGTTTCCCGAATTGCCCCGAATAGAGGATGGAATGGTTCACGAGGCTGAAAATCTATCGGACCGTTCTTGACCTGCACCAGTACATTCTTCCTGAATTTTCCATCCAGGGGTACGAACTCGTTGTAAGCCTGTTTTGCCCTGTCTACAGGTACCTTATTATCATATACAAACGCCCTCCACATGACAACTCCTCCGTATGGAGCCACTGCATCAGCCAGCATATTGGCTCCGTCAGCGTGAGAACGGCTGTAATTCTGAGGCCCTGGCTGGCCTTCGGAGTTGGCTTTTACGAGAAAACCTCCAAAATCGGGTATGAGAGAATAGATTTCGGCTGCTTTTGCCTTCCACCAGGCTGCCACGGCAGGGTCAAGGGGATCAGAGGTTGGCAGGTTTCCTGTCTCCTGCGGAGCACTGAAACGTGCAGTAAGATAGACTCTTATGCCATAAGGCCTCATTATGTCTGCCAGGGCGGCAACTTTCGCAAGGTATTGCGGGGTAAGCACCAGTGCATTGGCGTTCACATTGGTGATGACCGTCCCGTTGATCCCTATGGAGGCATTGGCCCTTGCGTAATCACGGTAGAGTGGAGAGATGTAACCGGGCAGAAGATGCCAGTTCCATATAGATCCGCCTGCATAACCGCGCTCAACCGTGCCGTCGAGGTTGTCCCAGTGGTTAAGCAGCCTCAGAGCCGTGGCCGGCTTTTCATTAATGTCAAGGTTGTCAAGCTTTGATTCTGTGCCGATTATCCTGAGAAGATGAAAAAGCCCGTACAGTACGCCGCGGTCACCATCGGAGGCAACCACGGTAATGTTTCTTCCCCCCTGCCTGACACTCCTTATTATATAGCCCTCCTCTCCCGTGGTGCCGGGAACAATATCAGGGAGGAGTGAGGCAACCAGGGGTGATGAGCTGAAAGTTCCCGCGACGACCAGCCCCCGGCCTTCAGGAGAGTTTACCTCTCTTATCTTCAAGCCGGTGAGTTCTGAGAGTCCTGTAATGAACTCATCATGGGCAGTCCTCAGTACCGGGGAGTTGCCAGTAATCATCACATTCCCAAACATTCTACCGCACTCTTTCAGGTATGCCCTGTCAGTCACCGGCTCATTCCTGAGCCATAGTTTGTACCCGTCATCAGCCTGGACCGGCGCCACCGGCACTAAAAGAAATATAATCAGGAGGGCGGTTAATGTTTTATACATGGTAATCATGGTTGACCCTTCCGGAGCGACGACTGTCTGACTATCAGTTCATGGCTCAGCGTTATGGAATTGACCTTTTCGTACTGTGTTCCTTCCAGATTCCTGATCATTGTAGATGCAGCCACCTCTCCCATCGCCCTGCCGGGATACCGCACCGTAGTCAGGTTGGGCTCCACTATCCGAGAAACCGGGTCATCATTGAATCCGACCACTGCTATGTCATCGGGTACCCTGAACCCTTTACGCTTCAGTTCACAGATGAGTGATACTGCCGAGTTGTCATTGGCAGTGAATATACCGTCAGGCATGGAGCCGTTGTTCAAAAGGTGATTAATTATCGATACTCCGGCGTCGTCTCCCAGGTGAGTGACAATCAGCATCTTATCATTAAACTCAATAGAGTTGTCAGCCAGGGCCTGCCGGTACCCGCGGTACCTGTCATTGTATACGTTTCTGTTAAGATTGCCCGCGACATGGACAATTTTTCTGCAGCCCTGGTCAATTATGTGTTGAGTGGCCTCATATCCTGCCCTGTAGTTGTCTATCACCACGCTTATGCAGTTGCCGCATTCAAATACCCTGTCAAAGAAAACCAGCGGGATATCCTTTCGCAGTATATTGGCAAAGGCATCCTTTGTCTTAGTTTCGTAGGAGAGCGAGACGAGCAATCCGTCAACCCGGCTGTTAAAAAGGGCCTGTATGTTTGCCTCCTCAAGGGTGGCAGATTCCTCGCTCTGACTTATAAGCAGCTGGTACCCGGCAATATTGGCTACCTTCTCCATGCCGGAAATGACGGTTGACATGAAGTGACTGTCAATTCTGGGGATGATCACACCCAGTGTCCTTGTCCTCTTCTGTCTGAGGTTTGCTGCAAACTTGTTGTGCTGGTATCCCATCTCCTGGGCTGTCTGCATAATCTTTTTCCGTAGTTCCTTCCTGACCCGTGGACTGTTGTTGAGGCCGCGCGAGACCGTTGAGGCAGAGATATTCAAAGCCCTGGAGATGTCATAAATGGTTACCTCGCCTTTTTTCTTCATTCCGGTCATAATTCCTCAAAATAAGTAAGAAAACCTCTATTATTGAAATTATTTGAACTATTTTTTGCAATCGGTTGCATTGTTAAATCATACTCGTTAACGGTGCGGCCAATTTCATCTTTCAGACGATATTGCTTCATCAGTCAGGTTTCTACACAAATACTTTCGGGTTAGGGGCCGGCGCAATTACTGTGCTGTTCCTTGCAGGCCGGCTAACAGGAGCTGTTGCCGATCCTGTTATATCTGGTCTTTTCAGTAATGTTTTTCTTTCAGTCTTTTATTTACATCATCAAGCGTTCCGCTAAACGGGCCGGGAGTCTCCATTTTGATTGATACAAGAGCAGCAGCAAACTTCAACGACTCCCGGACTTCGTGATCCAATCTGTGTGAGAGGTATGCCGCAAATGTTGTATCGCCCCTGCCAGTCCTGCCAGCTACACTATTGTTGGAGAATTTTTCATAATATGTTTCCCCATTAACTCTGGCAAGCACTCCCTCGGAATGCGTAATTAAAATTTCGGGACAACCCCATGATTCGACGATTATTGCAGCCTTCTCAAGATCATCTGTACCCGTAAGAAGTTTGGCTTCTACAACATCCAGTTTCAGTTTGTCCATCATAGCTGCAATTTCCTTTTTATCTGCCACGTCGCTGAACTCGTGGTTTTTCGTCACGGGATTGATATGGCGCACAAAACTCTGCATATCAACAGACAGGCTTGGGTAGTTTCTGGCTTTTAATCCCTTCATGAGTGGCATATCAAATTCGGTATCCGAAATTCCGGCCAGGTGAACACATATGGAATCCAGTTCAGGAACATCCTTGATATCGATTATTCCTGCCGATTTGATAAGGGTCATTTCACGTTCATCGACATTTGCTGAAAAGTGTACAACCCTGTTATACGAAGTCTCTTCGCTGGGAATAAGATAACAATCGATGCCCAGATCTTTCATGGGCCGAAGGATCTCCTCGTCCTTTCTGGCCATTTTAGCAACGACAGCAACCTTCCTGCCAACTCTTGCGGCCACCATGGCTCCGCATAAAACAGCACTTCCCGGAGCTACACGTGGTTTCCCTCCGAAGGGAACGATCTCATCATAACACATGTGCCCGACAAATGTGATATCATATTTTTTACTCATACCAATCGACTACTGATTTTTTGTACTATAAATTAATTCGTGTTTGTTTACTTTATTCTTCTGAATCACTCAGCAACCAGGGATAGAAAGGTATCAGGTCTTTCGGCTCGACGGTATTGGTCTTGTTTTTCGCCTGCAGATCCTTGATGTGATTCATCACCAGGTGTGACCATACAGCTCCGGGCCTGGGATATGCTGCCACAATATAATGCGGACAGGGTTCTTTTTCACCTGCTTCAATTTCCAGCTCTGCCCGAAGATTATCAGGAGTTGTAAGGGTATTTGCATAATTGAATACTACACGATCCATATGTTTGTATACCTCCTTACTTTCATCGACCATACCGTAATAATCCAGCAACTGGGCGAAAACATAATTCGTTGTGGTATACACATCCTGCCCCTGTTCAGATTCAACAGGCTCTCCATCCCTGGTTTTGCACATGGCCCAGCCCATAAACGAGCGATTTGTGTTATAAATAGCCTTGAGAATCTTTTTGACCCGTTCTTCCGGAATTGCAGGTGGCTCGCCAATGGCCGTCAGATACCATAAAGCGTCAAGCTGATTGGTCCATACATCTGTATTCGTATTTCCTGATTCAGGATCAAAGCAGGTAACGTAATATTCGAGTTTCTCACCTTTTCTATTTACATCCTCGCGCCATAATTTTTCAAAACTGTTCCATGCTTTGTCATACTTTCCCCGGATGTATTCCTCATCGGTCTTTTCACCAAGCATCTGTGCCATTTTGATCATTGCCTGGCAGCCTCCCAGGAATTGGGTTGCATCATACGCATCAGCTCCAAATAGTACAAGGTTATCGAAGGTGTTTTTTACATCATCCGGATGACCTTCAGGAATCCCATCGTTGTCAAAATCAAGTTTCAGCAACGATTCCAGTCCGAACTTCATCGTTTCCCAGTTCGATCTGAGGAATTCCATATCCCCCGTGAATTTTACATTACGTAACACACGCATCATCAGTTTGGGATACAGATCGACCCAGTAATTATTATTGTACCAAGCGTAATCACTCACGTTGCGCAGCGGATGACCCTTGGGCATGGCACCGACATCATGGGCGACACTGCCTTTGGTCTTGAAATCATCACGGATCTGCGTAAGGGATACGCCTTCATATTCCTCGCGATGTTCATTAAAATGCATCTGTGCCTGCACAAAAGAAGCGTGATGATGATACCATCGCGGCGTGGGATCTACCGCCTGGATGGAATTGATAAATGCCTGACACAGGTCTTTTTCAACCTTTGGGAAAAGCATCAACAATACCATCGAATACCAATCCACATCCGAAGGATCGATATACGCATAATCAAAACATTCCAGGAACCGGGCCCGCTCACCGTTTTCATCATCGACCCAGACGATGGCGTTGGACAGTGGAAAATGAAGTTCATTCAGCATCAACCTTGTCAGCCGCAATGCTCCTTCGCGGTCATCCTTGTATGAAGAAGTGGAAGAGATCAGATCAAAGATCCGTTTTTGGATCGTAATGGTGCGTTTCCACCATTGCGGGTAACTGGTCAACGCAATTTTTACCAGGTCCACTATCCGTGTTTCCTTGTTCGTAAAGCTTTTTACATATTTCCGCTCAAACGTCTTCCCGTCAATATAATCCTGTACAGGAAAATCAAGAGCAACAGCAAAAGGAACTGTCTTTGATTCAAATGGTCCCAACGCAAACGTCAGACTGACAGCTGCTCCATAGTCACTGCGGATGACCGGTTGCCGTTTTTCATAAAAGCTGCCATCGCTGCTTAGCAGGAGGTCCCCGGAATATTTATTGAGGCAGAAATAGGGTTGGGTATCCACGGCAACACCCGGAACGTCAGCGACGGCTATCGCCATCCTGTTCTGACTATCCTTGCTGCCCATAATTACACCACGGATACCATCCAGACGGAATTCTTCATGCTTCTGTCCGTTTACTGCAGCAGTAGCTACAAATACGCTGTCCTGATCGGTGGGCTTGAGCTCCTTTTCCTGGAGATTGACCAGTGATGGTCTTGGTATTACGAGTGTGACCTGTTGATCGTATCCGGTAACATTTTCAACTACATATTCTTCAACACCGAGCGGCATCAACGTCTGGTCTCCACCGGACAGTAAAGGAGAAATCAGTCTTCTGGTGACCTTTACATTTTCAAATTTATAAGCAATCTCCAGTGAGGGAGTTGCAATGGTCATTGCAATGTTCTCTTTTTCAACAGGAGAAGGATAATAATTTTTTACTGCGGGGATATCATCGGGAAGTTCTGTTTCGCCCGGTAATTTCTGCGTCAGCATAATACAATCATCACCAATGCGAATATAGGGCGCTGAGCCGAACTGAACCGCTTTCTGATTCAACAGGATAAGACGACCGGCCTCGTTAAACCTGTTATATAAACCGTACGGTGAAATACCGATCGAACAGGTAGGCGCGCCCTGCAATGCCACAGTATGCGGAAACTGAAGACATTTGGACATTCCCTGGAAATGCACTGACATGAAGTTCTCTTCGTAAATCTTTGCGATCTCAGTGCCTTTAATTGTGTAGATATCCTGGATGTTGAAGGATGTTGATTTTGTCATTTTATTCTCGCTTAGTGTTCATTATATTAAAGATAAAAGGAGGGCAAATTGCATACGGTATCACCCATTAGATTAATCTGAACGCCGGTGTGTGATTTATTATCTTCACCGGCGCTCAGCATGTTGATTTAATCTTCCTGTTTTATAAGTCTTAGCACTTTCCTCCCCATACATTACCTGGTTTTTTCTCCTGCGATTTTTTTGGGGCGGGATCTGGTTCTTCCGGCAGATTCTTTTCAGCACTCAGATCGATCGGCATCCTGGTCGTCGGGTACGGTTTGATTGCTCCAAAAAGGAGATCAACTGAAGCCCTGATTGAGTCGGGTGTACCGGAGAAGTTACAAACGACAGCATCGGCTACCGTTGTGGTTCCCTTCCTGTAGGGGAAGTTGGTAACGACAACCACAGTATGGCCTGCGGCCTTTAGCGCTTTGACCAGATGGGTATTATTGCCACGCTTTTCAATACGTGCGTAGTAGTTGGTCATGACCACCAGATCAGCTTCCTTGGCAAGTCGCAGAGCTTCTTCGATGTCTTCCTCTTCAGCATGGAACGGGGCATCGTCGAGAATCAGGTTAGTGGAATGTTTGACCATTTGCTCACAGAACATATGGGCATGACTGTACATATCCTTTCCGAGAAATTCATAGGGGATGGTTTGCTCGATCACCAGAATTTTCTTGTCTTTACTCAGGGGCAGCAGCTTTTTATCATCACGGACTACCAGCAGGGCTTTGTGCGCAACTTCCCATGAGAAGTCCCTGTTTTCCTTATTTCTGACAATCCTGGTGGTTTCCTTCGGATCCATCTTACCGGCTTTTTCAAACAGACCCTGATCGTATTTCCTGCAGAGAAGACGGCGTACAGCATCGTTCACGCGCTCTTCAGACAACATTCCGTTCTCGACAGCGCTCTTTATACCGAACAGACATTGTGAGCGGGATTCGTCGTCGGCCTTAAGCAGGATGGTATCCACACCGGCTTTGATGGCCATTGCACATGCGAGCGGGAGTGGCCATTTTTTAAGTATAGCGGCCATACCGATGGCGTCGGAAACAATAATACCATTAAATCCCATTTCACCTCTCAGTAAATCGGTAAGGATCTTTTTTGAAAGGGTAGCCGGGTACTCTTCATCGTAAGCCGGGAAAATGGTATGCGCTGTCATGAGGGCCGATGCGCCGGCGTTAATGCCTGCCTGAAATGCAGCCAGCTCAACTTCCTGCATGCGCTTTTTATCGCCGCGGCATACATCGAGTACATCATGAGCGTCGGTCGCCGAATCACCACGGCCGGCAAAATGCTTAATGGTTGCGGTGATGCCTGCATCCTCATATCCCCGGACAGTAGCATCGATGAATTTTGAGATCACGCTTACATTATCACCGAATGAACGGACACCAATCTCAGGATTCAATGGATTGATATTCACGTCGCATACCGGATGATAGAACTGGGTTACACCAATTGCGGCCATCTGACGGCCCATCAGATTTGCAATTTTGTAAGCAAGATCCACATCCCCGATTGCTGTAATACCCATCGGAGGAATAAACTGAAGAACACCGCCGGCAGTATAATCGTTCTTGAAATCACCTTCCATATCAATTGTAACATGCAGGGGAATTCCCGAATCACGGTTCATGGCAATTTTCTGCATATTGTTCAGCGCTTCGGTAAGCTCTTCAGGCGTTACGCTTATGCCAAAGGCGCGGGAGTTGAACCATGTGTGTGCAATGTCGAAATAATCCTTGGGCTTCTTGAAATTCGGATCAACCTGTGAGCGTCCCCAATATAGATTTTTACATGTTTCAAGTGCATATGGTTCCAGGCAAATGCCGCCTGCATGCAGTTTAGTAATTTGTTCGATCCCCGATGGTGTGGGGATAGCACCTCTCCAGGTGAAGGTCAGCAGCTGGCCGCATTTTTCCAGCAGACTCATCTTCGCGATCTTCGCTGCAATAAAATCATCTCTTTCTTTTGACATGGTATTTCTCCTTATTATTTAATTTTTTCTGCAATAGTTACGGTTGTCAGATGCGAGCCGGGTTGGTTTCTTCATCTTTTTGACTTGTACTTTTTCGCCAACTTAATCATTTCATCAACCACACTCTTGGGCTGGTTATTACGGTCGAAAAGCAAAGGATAATCCTTTCTGCCGCGGATCGGGAAATTGTTTAACCATGATAAGGCGTCATTCAATCCCCAAACAGTGACGCGATCCACTACATCATTGTATTTTAGAAAGAGTTCGAACATATCAAGTACACGTTTATTCCATTCTTGTTGAACTGAGTCGGGTACAGCTTCACGATAGGGATCCATTTCCTTTGAATAGGTGAAACGAGAAGAAATGTTCGCCCCGGTATACGGACTTGGAAGAATAGAAATATCCCATTCGGTAATATGAATTTTCACACCGGCAGCTTTAAGTTTCTTAAAACAGGTTTCGGTAGCTTCAAGTGTAGGGGTATCCATGTGTATATGTGCCTGAGAACCAACTGCATCAATTCTGCATCCTGCCTCCTTTAATTCTTTTACAAGTTGCACAATTGCATCACATTTTGCCGGAGTTTCTACATTATAATCGTTGTAGTATAATTCTGCATCAGGGTCGGCTTCATGTGCAAACTGAAAAGCATATTTGATAAAATCCTTGCCCAGTATTTGGTAGAACTTACTGTTACGGTATGTGCCGTTGTCTTCAAAAGCTTCGTTGACAACGTCCCAGCCTTTTACCCGACCTTTATAACGACCGACAACTGTATATATGTGTTGACGCATGCGTTCTTTCAGAACTTCAGGGGTGACATCTTTCCCATTTTCATCAACAAAGAACCATCTGCCTATTTGAGAATGCCAGATAAGACAATGCCCTGTTATGACCTGCTTGTTTTTTTCCCCAAATGCCACAAATTTGTCTGCGTCTGTCCACTGATATTTGTCTTCTTGTGGATGGATAGGTTGAGGCTTCATACAGTTCTCGGCAACAATGGCATTGAACTCTTTAGCAATCAATTCTGATTCTGTGGGATTAATACCGTTTACTTGTTGCATATTAACAGCTACTCCAAAAAGAAATTTGCCTTTGGTAGCCTCAGCTAATGTCATTTGCGCCATAGTGTATATGTTTGATAGAAAAATAATGGCAATTACTGCAGAGATAGTCTTCGTTTTCATTATGTTCTATTTGTTTAATTAAAATCGGTTATGCAACCACTTTTCTCCTGCGAGCACTCAGTTCTGACTCAATTTTTACCTCCATTTTTTTATCAATAACATAGAAAAACAATAATCCGACACCTATAAGAAAAGGAATGGCAGGATAGACACTGACAAGCATTTTTGCTCCGGCAGCGACAGTTTCAGGTTGAATAATTTCCGTCCCGGCAACTGCACCTTCTATAGGAACATACCCGTACAAACTTAAGATCCAGGCAACCAGAGCGCCTCCGAATGAAAGCCCTGCCTTAAGGCCTACCATCATAGCAGAAAAGATAATTGCCGTTGCCCTGCGGTTTGTTTTCCATTCCGAATAGTCTGCAACATCAGCAATCATGGCCCAAAGAATCGGGATGGTAATTCCATAGGTAAATCCATGCAGCATTTGCGAGGTGAACATTAAGATTACACTCTCGGGCTTGAAAAAGATAAAGATCAGAATAAAAATGGCAGCAGCAAGTAAGCCATACTTATAAACATCACGTTTACCGTATTTATCTGCGAGCTTTTTTGAAAATGATATTCCGACAAGCATGAAGATTATACCTCCAGCATTAAATAAACCAAAGCCAGCAGAAACCGGATCCGATCCAAAGAAATTAATACCTAAACCTGAAAGACCAACAATAACCGGGTTAATAAATTTGGCAAGGGTAGCTTCATCTACGTAATTATTAAAATAATAGACATAAGATCCTCCTTTCATCGCAAGAGTGGTGAACACCAATATTGTCAGGACAAGCATTATCAGCCAGGGCCTGTTTTTAGAGAGATCAGACAGGTCATCCTTAAGCGATGATTTTTGTTCCACCGCTGGAATAATACGCTCTCTGGTTGAAAGAAATGATATAATTAACAGTACAGTGCCTATGGCAGCCATCCATGTCATTACTGATTCAATCCCGGCGGCTTTGTCTCCGTGGCCGGCATATTCAATAATCGGAAGCATGAATACCTGTACAAAGAACTGTGCAAACATCACAGCAACAAAACGATATGATGAGATACTATTTCTTTCTCCCATATCACCGGTTAATACACCGCTCAAAGCTGCATACGGAAGGTTGCTGGAAGCATACATCAACAACAAAAGGGTATAAGTTGCTGTAGCATAGAGTAATTTTCCCTTGTATGAAAAATCCGGCGTTGAAAAGGCAAGTATGGAAACAATGCCAAGAGGAATAGCAGTGAATAATATCCAGGGACGGAATTTGCCCCATCTCGAATTGGTTCTGTCAGCCAGTACGCCAATTAATGGATTAAAACCGAATGCCGCAACCAGGCCGACAATTAACATTACTATTGAGGCATCGGTGCTTTTCAACCCAAAAATGTCTGTATAGAAATAAGCTAAATAGGTAATTAATGTTTGGAAAACCAGGTTCGCAGCCAGGTCTCCCAGGCTATACCCTATTTTTTCGAACACTGAGATTTTTTGAGAAGTTAGGTTCATATTTTTTTTATTATAAATTGAATATTTACATACTCTTATTAATCTGACCCCCATATCGCAGAACCAATTAATCCTATTGAAGGCGGTCCAAATAAAAGCTTTTTCATGGGAAAAACCTTTAGTAAATCTATCAATTTATTTTAAAATTCATTTTTCAAACTATCAAAGTCCGGGCAAAAGCCCGGATGATCAAATCAGTCTCAGGTAACCCGGACTGAAGCCTGGAGTTAGTGTTGCAGTATTGTTGTGGTTCATTTAAAAAGGGATACATTCACAATTAATCACTAACTTTGTTTTAATGTAATACTGATATATAACGTTAGGATTCGGAGGGCCACTGACATAGTACTCCGACAGGGTCACTGCGAGCCCGCAAAAGTAGCAGATATGCAAGCTGCTCTTCGAGGATCTGGAACGGATATAATAATGTTCAGGAACAACTCCTATCCGCTGGGATATCCGGCCATGAAAAGCCCTGTATCATGACTGGGCATTCGAACTTCATATGGTTCAACACGGCATGGTTCATCATCCAAGGCCTCAACGAGGCCAATGCCGCCGGTTATATCTGCCAGCTGATGCCATGGGCAGACTCCGACAATCACTCCATGATCAGGCTGAGTTCATCTGGCGCTCATACACTCACGCCTTATCTATTACATGATGAAGCATTTTCAAAGGAGATTGACAAAGGTTATATCATAGTTAAAGTATTGTCTCCCTCGGTTCCGAGCCTGTCGGCACTGACAAGTATATTATTCTGAAACTAAAATCAGAAACAACAGTCGTTCTTGAGCTTTTATCAACAAAACAAGACCCCGCTGATGAATAAAAACACCACAACCCGACCTCCATACTCTCTGAACTTAAGATTCAGGAACCGCCTCTGCCAGGGTCGAAATCCCGATACCCGAAAGGTGCCAGGACCTTCTGACTTCAGAATCCTGATCACCTTGCTCCTCCTGGTACTTTCACTTTGCTGCATTCCTGCCGCCGGTCAGGACCAATCAGATGTGATCATTTCCGCGGAAAAAAGTATAGGAGCCCTTGTCCTTGCCTCTTCCGGCAGTTGCGCACCCCTTCTTGTAAGTCCCGGGGAGTGGGCTGGTGTGACGAGAGCTTTAACAGATCTTCAGAACGACCTTAGAGGGGTAACCGGAACCATGCCCGGGTTGCTTACCACCACAAAGCCACCCAGGTCTGAGTTTGTAGTCATCGCAGGCACAGTTGGCAGGAGCGCCATGATAGACCGCCTGATAAAAAGGAATAAGATTGATGTTGGTCCCATCAATGGAAAGTGGGAGTCTTTTATTATACAGACTGTTGAAAAGCCTTTCCCCGGCGTGAAGAATGCACTTGTAATTGCCGGCAGTGACAAACGCGGCACAATCTACGGGATTTACGAGATATCAAGGCAGGCAGGTGTATCGCCCTGGTACTGGTGGGCTGATGTGCCTGTGCGGAAAAGCGCTGAGCTGTATGTAAACCCGGGGCAATGGCAGTGGGGCGAACCGTCGGTAAAATACCGGGGGATATTCCTCAATGATGAGTACCCGGCCCTGACAAGATGGGTTGCATATAAATATGGCGAGGTCACCCCCACAGACAACCCGCCTGTTCCTCCGGGTGTGGCCAACTACGGCAGCGAGTTCTACAGGAGAATCTTCGAGGTGCTCCTCAGGATGAAAGCAAATTACCTCTGGCCGGCAATGTGGAACAACGCATTCAACGAGGATGACCTGCAGAATGCTGCCCTGGCCGACGAGTATGGTATTGTAATGGGTACCAGCCACCAGGAACCTATGATCAGGGCACAGAAGGAATGGGACCGGCGCTACCAGAAAATCCTTGGAAGCTGGAGCTGGACACATCATGAAGACACCCTGGTGAAATTCTGGCGTGACGGAATAAGGAGAAACAAGGATTATGAAAGCATCATCACCATAGGCCTGCGTGGCGCTGATGACACTGAGATGGGACCTGGCGGACCTGCAGCCAATATTGCAAGGCTGGAAAAGATCGTAAAGGTTCAGCGTGAGATGATTGCGGAGGAGATAGATACTGATGTCTCAAAGGTTCCCCAGTTATGGTGCCTCTATAAAGAGGTGCAGGATTACTATTATGAGGGGATGAGGGTCCCTGACGATGTGACCCTGCTGTGGGCAGAGGACAACTGGGGCAACGTGAGGCGCCTGCCTACTGCCGACGAGAGAAAAATGGGCGGCGGAGCCGGTGTTTATTATCACTTCGACTACCATGGCGGTCCACGCAGCTACCAGTGGATCAATACAAGCCCGATCCCTAAGATATGGGACCAGATGTCGCTGGCAAAACAATACGGAGCTGACAGGATCTGGATTGTCAATGTAGGACACTTCAGGGGATACGAAATTCCTGTGGAATATTTCCTTGACCTCGCATGGGATACGGACGGCCTGGGCAGTGATGACATGTCCGGATGGACTGAACAGTGGGCATCTGAGATCTTTGGCCCGCAGCTTGCAGGTGATATTGCGCAGATTATCAGGGATTACACCCGCTTCAACGGTCGCCGTAAACCGGAGTTGCTTTCTCCATTTACCTACAGCCTGGTGAATTACAATGAGGCTGAGCGTATTGTACTGGAATACAACAGCCTGGCATTCAGGGCAGAACAGATCGGGCAACTGCTGCCTGCTGATATGAAGGATGCATACTTTCACCTTGTCCTCTTCCCGGTGAAGGCATGTGCACTCGTGAACGAGCTCTATGTCACTGCAGGGAAGAATGCCCTGTATGCCAAACAGGGCAGGGCTGCAACCCCGGAGTTGGCAGAACGCACGAGGGAGCTCTTCACGGCTGACACAGCCCTGATGGGATATTATAACCGCGAATATGCAGATGGCCGCTGGAAACACTTCATGGACCAGGCCCACCTGGGATATATCGCCTGGAATGACCCCCCGGAAAACAGCCTTCGCCATATTAAGCTGCAAACCCCTCCGATACCGCCCGGAGCCCTGCCCTTCGTGGCGGTGGAAGGCTCAACTGAAGCCTGGCCGGGATCCGGGTCAGTTCCCCTCCTGCCCCAATTTGATGTTTTCAATAAGCAGACAAGGTATTTTGAGATATTCAACCAAGGAAGCGATCCTTTCGATTACACAGCCACAGCTGACAAGCCCTGGATCATCATCAGTAACAGCCATGGAATCGTGACTGATGAGCAGAGGCTGGACATCACAATCGACTGGTCAATACTTCCCCCTGGTACTCATAGCGGATCGGTATCGGTAGAGGCCGGAGGAAATATGCTGAACGTCAGTGTCACTGCATTCAACCCGGCCACTCCTGACCCTGTCACGGTAGAAGGGTTTGTGGAGGGCGACGGCTACGTATCGATGGAAGCAGAAAGCTACACCGCTGTAAGAGAAACCGCCGGGAAACGCTGGGAACGGATTGAGGACTACGGCCGGACCCGGTCGGGAATGCGGGCCACGGCTTTCACAGATGCTCCTCCCGCTGTTCCAGGGAAAGACTCCCCTGCGATGGAGTACAGGATGTATCTTTTCTCGGCAGGCGAATTTGAAACAACACTTCACATGGCACCTTCGCTCAACTTCCTGCCCGACAGAGACTTCAAGATCGGAATTTCTCTTGATGACGCTGAACCGCAACTCATCACCGTAGTTCCCGCAGGTTTCAATGCCGAGAACGGCAACAGGGACTGGGAGGAGACTGTACGCAACAGCACCCGCTATGTCAAGGGGAAAATAACTGTCACCGAACCGGGATACCACACCTTGAAAATATGGATGGTTGACCCGGGTATGGTGCTTGAAAAGATAGTTGTAAACACCGGAGGACTGCGGCCGTCATATTTAGGGCCGCCGGAAAGCTATAAGAAATGACGATGTGCGATTTGCGATTTACAAATCGGCAAATTGCAACTCGCGCGTCGCAAATCGCAATTCGCAAATCCTCATGTTTTTCTTCCCCGGTAGATGCAATTCCTGTCATCGCACCTGTGGCAATTGTAAGGTTCATATAGTACCTTCCTTCCAATGCCAATAATACCGCTGACTGATTTCACAGGATTCATCAGGGCTGATTCAGTGAGGGTTATACCACACCAGTTGTCAGGAAAGAAGCTGAAGAGTTTATGTTGTTCCGCAACGTCCCAGCCGCAATACCCGGGGCTGAATCGGTTGGTAATGTTCATGCCTGTTGCTGAGGTGGCGGCTCTCAGTGACAGCTGCATGTTATCTGCGGCACTCTCTGCAATTTCGGATCCGATCACATCATATATGTATCCACGCAGTAAATCGCCCTCCTTCATACTTTTCCGGCTGCGTTCACCTACCTCCCGGCCGGCAGTGCAGATGAAGAGCGCAGCACTTTCGGCATGTCTGAGCTGGCTGAATACAACTGGCTTGACATTAAAGATGATTCCCTCAACCTCTGCCGTTCTGTTGACCGCATCAAGGCAGACCTGGTTGAAGATGATATACTCTGCCCGGGCTTCACCGGCTGTCAGTAACTCTTCTGACAGCCCGGTTATAAGATCGGTCACAGGTTCTGGTGCAGTACCGGGCAGGTATCCCATGACCCTGGCCAGGGTATCTGTACCGGGAAGGAGTTCACTGTATTTATAGCTGAACCTCATCAGGGCATTTGTGTCGACTGATAATGTTCTATGAACCTGATAGCATAGTCATCCCTTCCCAGGACCAGGTCAGCGGCCCGCACCAGTCCTGAGATCTTCTCCGGATTGGCAATTGGGCAGGTCAGGCCGTACAGGATTGACATCGCCATGAATGCATTGTTGATGTTTTCACGGTCGGGCAGTCCGAAAGAAATATTGCTGGCCCCCTGTGTTATGTTATGGCCCAGTCTCTCGTGAACCAGCCTGATTGTTTCAAGAGTCACACTGCAGGCAGTGGGATCTGCGCTGACAGCCATTGCCATCGGGTCAATGATCACATCTTCCTCCCTGATACCTGCCCTGACAGCCCTTTCAACAATCTTTTCAGCAATCCTCAGCCGCTTCTCCGGATCATGGGTGATTCCGTCATCGTCGAGCACCAAACCGATGATAGCTGCTCCATACTCCCGGGCAACCGGAAGCAGTCTCTGCAGAGATGCTTCTTCCGCGTTGACGGAATTTATGAGGCACTTCCCCTTTGCCACTTTCAGGGCTGCCTCTATGGCCTTCGGATTTGGTGAATCGAGACAGAGCGGGATGTCAAAGGTGTCCTGAAGTGCAATCACGGCCTGTGGCAGCAACTCCTCATCATCAACCCCGGGATAACCTACATTTACATCAAGAACATCAGCCATCGCTGTGATCTGTGACTTTGCCAGCTCCAGCATGTAGCTGAAGTCACGGTTCTGAAGAGTACTTACCAGCTTTTTTCTCCTGGTAGGATTGATGCATTCACCTATGATGACCACAGGGCCTTCGGTGTCTATTACCACCTCGTTCGTTGTTCCTTTAAGGATCGTCTTCATTTACTCTAATTTTCAATTAAGGGCAAACTGAATTCAGCTACAGGCACGAAAAGTTTGCGAATATACAGTACGGGGTTCGGGCACTCGTGCTGCATAGCGAAATAACAAATAATTTCTTTAATCAGACCAGTGTTTTGAGGTATTCCACTGCCCCCTGTGGATCAGGCGAATAGAAATCTGCTCCTATTTTCCGGCAGAACTCTTCGGTCACTGGTGCCCCCCCGACAAGAATTCTCAGTCCGGGGAATCTTTCGCGCAGTTCAACTACGCTTTTCCGCATGTTTTCCATAGTAGTGGTCAGCAGGGCAGACAGTCCGAGTACTGCTCCCGGATGTTTTTCGATTGTCTCGGTGAAATTATCAGTGCTGACATCCACTCCAAGGTCAACAATCTCCCATCCGGCACCTTCTATCATCATAGAGACGAGATTCTTGCCAATGTCATGCAGGTCTCCCCTGACAGTTCCGATAATAAATGTTCCCCTTCTCTTTGTCTCGCCGGAGAGATAATAGGGTTTAATATGGGTCATGGAGCTGCTCATGGCCTTTGCAGCCATCAGCATCTGGGGAACAAATATCTCGTTTCTTGAAAACTTCTGCCCCACTTTTGACATCGCAGGTATCAGGGCATCCTCGAGAATATCTCCCGGGCTGATTCCCTCATCAAGGGCATGCCTTGTGAGCTCAAAAGCCCCCTCCTCTCCTTTCATGGCCGGAGGATATGGCGATTTAATGTCAACCTTGCCGAATTCAACACAGGTTGAGATTCTTTCAAGTATCTCAGTCATTTCAATAATCAATAACTATCAGCCACGCCTTCATTTGTGGCAGGTTCTGGTATAAAACAGAGGCAAAACCAGGTAAAAAGTGCCCGTGGGCATAGCCACGGACACTTTAACCTGAACCAACCCTAATAATTCCTTCTAATCATATATTCGAACAAAATCAGTCGTTGGTTTTCCAGATCTTAATATGCTCATCCCTTACAGGTGATCAATATCCCGGGTTCTGATAAGCTGCTTTTTCAGCAGCGCTCATCTCGAGACCATCCAACTGACCTTGAGGAATGGGGCGCAGGTAGTGATATTTCTGAATTGTACGGGTTACTACTTCAGGTGTGTGGTCTCCAAGATTTGGGCCACAAATTGTATAGGTATGTGCTAAAGTTTCCCATGTCTGTGTACGCACAAGGTCATACCACCGGACACCTTCACCATAAAATTCACGTGAACGTTCAGCCAGTACATAATCTACAGTTATTGTTGCCGGTGTGGCAGCAATCATTTCTGCGCTGTGGTCCTCAATTTTTGGGGCATTGCCATTATTGTTCCAGCGCCATTTACCGGCACGGGCACGAATAACATTGATCAAATCCAATGCTGTTTTTCCTGTTACAGTGGTTGCTCCTTTGACCGCAGCCTCAGCAGCTATGAAGTAGAGCTCCGAAAACTTGGCAATCGGGAAAGGACGGGTAATGCTTCCGTTAGGTTGGCCCAGGCCGACTCCATTGTCAGTACGGTAAGTTCCAATCTTATATCCGCAACCCGGATGTACCAGCCTGCTTATTGCGTTAGGAGCTATTACATAATCTGCTCTTCCTGGTAATACACCTGCCCCGATATTACTTTTATAAAGCGAATTAGAGTAATCGATGCCACCCGGATCGTTGTCAAGGAATGTAAGTATCGGGTCACCAGGATATACCGTCATATCATTTGCATTATACAGAAAAGCATTTGTAACGCCGCCTTTATTCCAGTTGCCACGGTAAACGGTTACAAAGGTCCCGTCATAGCGGGAGTCATTGGTTTTGTCGGCAAATGTGTTTGTGAATACTTCGATAGGAGGAGCCATACGGGTCCATGGGCGACCCAGATGCTGTTCTGCTTCACGTTGTACAGAGTTTACGGTTGACGGAGCAGCCCAGGGTGTCTTTGAGCTTGTCATGGTTGTGTAGTTCCATGTCATCATCCATGCTGCGAAATTATCAGCACCACCACCTGAGGCATAAGAAAGGTTCGCGTCATTCCAGTAGTCACTTGCCTGGGTACGGTCAGCATACAGCACAATTTCCTTGTTACGGTCGTTTGAACCAAGGTTGACATCATAAAAATTTGGCAGCAATCCGAAAGGTCCGGGATCATCAATAGCAGCTGTTGCAATGTTATAGGCTTCCTGATAGTACCATGCGGCATTATGTCCATCAGGGTCAGTGCGTGGACAATCGGGATAGGTAGGGATATTATTCGGATTTTCGAGCCACCATGCATATGTCAGGTAAGCTTTTGACAGGTAAAGACGGGCAGCTGTCTTTGTTAAAGCGCCGGTTAATCGTCCGGTTGGGGGCAAATTTTCCACTGCTGCCAGCAGATCGGGAAATATTGCCTTTGTGTAGACTTCAGGAACGGTATTGCGTACTGAAGTTCTGACCGGTGAGATATTGAACGCCAGTTCACCGGAGCCAAAGTCAAGCGGTACCCCTCCAAAGGTCTGTACGAGATAGAAATAGTGGAATGCACGGAAGAACCTTGCTTCAGCAATCAGTGCATCTGATATTGTGCCTACGGCGGTAGCATTTTCAATAATACCGTTTGCGGTGTTTATTGCAGGGAATGCATTAGACCAAAGTCCGCCAGCATCTGAAGCGCTGGGAGTGATAGGCCCGCCTGCCCCGGAAAGGTCCATGATCTTAAAGTTACCTGTACCCCCACTGGCAGCCCATGTTGCTTCATCGGTACCGGTCAGACCATTACTGTAAAAATATGCATCGCCCCATAAACGTCTGAGTGTGGCGTATTCAGCAGTTAAGCCTCCCATAACGCCTTCCGGGGTTTTGAAAGTCTCGGGTGTATATATAGCACGTGGCTGCTCTTCAAGAATATCAGAGCACGACGCAAACAGGAGCAACGCAATGGCTGTTCCTAAAACAGAATTTATCAGTTTACGTTTCATTACCGTTCTTTTTTAAAATGTCATATTGATACCGATCATATAGTTGCGTGTTGCAGGCGTGTTGGTGCCTATGGTCAGCAACCGTCTGAGAGATCCGGACAAGGGCACTGCAGCATTTTCATTACCGTACGAGTTAGTCTCGGGATCCATCCCGGATTCCTTCGTATAAGGAGAGAACAATACAAATGGATTCTGTACGGTTGCATATACCTTGAGCGTCTTAAATCCGGCTCTTTTGATCCACTCATTACTATCCAGATTGTACCCGAGTGTAATTGTCCGCACCTTCAGATATGATGCATCAAAGTAACCCATTGTGCTTCCATATTTTGGATTGTCGCCACCAACACCGTTTGGTTTGGGATACTTGGCGTCTGTGTTATCCGGGGTCCAGTAATCTATCCTTACGTTATTGCCCGATCTCGTGTTCAGGTTATTCAGGTAGCTTCCCGATCCATAGAGAACGCTGTTGAGAATACCACCTTTCTTGAAGGCACCAATAATGGAGAGGTCTATTCCTTTATATGCCAGTCGGGTATTGAAGCCTCCCATAAAGTCAGGCTCCATTTCAATTATTTGCCTGTCAGCAGCTGTAATTGCTCTTGCAGGTGTGACTCCATCGCTAAGGTAATCACCGGTATATTTTACCTTAATCATACCAACATTACCTCCCGGTTCAAGGATATTGAAGTTTGGATCATTCTGCTGCCAGATGCCAATATTCTCGTAGTCGTAGATTACATCAATCGGATGTCCTACAAACCACCAGTTGGTTTCATCCTTCATTTGTCCCGAAGCAAGCTCAACCAGCTTGTTGCGATTGGCGTACAGGTTGACACCTGCTTCCCATGACCATCCGTTTGGGTTGTCGATAATCACACCGTCAATTGAAAACTCAAGTCCTTTATTCTCAGTCTTGCCAATATTGGCCATATAGCTGCCTACACCCGAAGTGGAGGGTAGCCCGACACTGAGGATAACATCATGGGTGTACATTGCGTAATACTCAATAGTACCTGACAGGCGATTCTCAAGTAATCCAAAGTCAAGACCAATATTATATGTTTTCGAGAATTCCCATCCTAAGGTAGGGTTAGGAAGTTCTGAAACGTACATCCCCATGGAATATACAGTTCCGAAATTATAAGGCCTTGTGCTTAACAGACCAAGGGTTTTGTAAGGATCGACAGACTGGTTGGATGTTTCTCCGTAACCCATCCTCAGTTTCAGAAGGTTTATCTGGCTGATACTCTTCATAAATTGCTCATTTGCAATATTCCATCCAACCGACACGGCAGGATATGTATGCCACTTTTGTCCGGGAGCCAGCCTGGATGAACCATCAGTACGGGCAGCAACACTTATCATATAACGACTGTCGTATGAATACATTACACGGCCCATGTATGAAAGCAAACCAGTCAGTTCATATCTCTGGTTTGTAGGATTGACTGTTTTATCCGCTGTTGCCTGACCCAGATTGTAGAACTGGAAAGCATCTATGGGAATATCCTTTGTCGAGACAGATGAAGAGTTATACATTGATTGCTCAGCTGAGAACATTGCAACTGCGTTCAGCTGATGCTTACCTGCAAAGGTTTTATCATATGTAAGCAGGTTCTCAACTGCCCAGTTCAGCGTATGTGAGTTGCTGATTGAGGCAGTGGAGTTATTAGATGGTGTGCCGCTGAAAACACCTACCCCTGTATAGCTTCCGTTGTTACTCTGCCGATAGTTCAAACCCAGGTTAATGCGATACTTAAGACCCTCTATCCCGGGCATTTTCACTTCAGCATATAGTGCATTATAAGTTCCGAATGCCCTGTTCTGATCAATATACTTATCACCTAAACCTTCCAATACTTCCCGTGTCGATACCCACTGAGCACCCGAAGTAGCCTGCATGAATCTTTGTTTCAGGGAGCCATCCTCGTTGTAGATGTCGGCTATAGGTGAATGATCAAGGGCCATACCAACTGCCCCGAGGTTATTCCCGTTGGTAACAGAGTAATTGGTATTTGTGCTGATACCGAAGCGTAAATATTTCCCGATTCCCTGATCAAGTGAACTCCGGATCGAATAACGAGTGTAATCCTGAAGGGGAACGACAGCTTCATCCTTATAGTATCCTACCCCGAACGTGTAGTTGCCGGTCTGTGTACCACCGGTAATACCCAAATCATGACTGTTCACCATTCCGGTCTTGTACAGCAGGTCCTGCCAGTCAGTATTCACATCATTGGATTCATCCAGTGTGTTTGTGTACTGATTTGCTGCTGCACGCAGTGCAACAAATTCAGGTCCGTTCATCATTGGATATTTGGCAAATACCTGCTTCATGCCAACATAACTGTTGAGACTTACCTGTGCTTGCTGCCCTGCATAGCCCTTACTGGTGGTAACAAGAATGACACCGTTTGCTCCGCGCGAACCATATATAGCTGTTGAAGAAGCATCCTTAAGAATATCTATACTCTTGATTGCGCTGGGGCTGATGTCACCAATTGACCCTGCAAAGGGTATCCCGTCAATAACAATTAACGGATCGTTGATGGCATTCAGTGAACGGGTACCACGAATCCTAATCTGCATTGCTGCTCCGGGTTTGGTTGATACCTGTGACATATCAACCCCTGAGACACGTCCCTGAAGAGCCTGTGAAATATTTGCCGACGGCACATCCCTGACTGCATCACCAGCCATTGATGCCACTGATCCTGTAACATTGCTTTTTCTGGCTGTTCCATAACCAATAACTACAATTTCTTCAAGGCCTATGTCACTTGCTGCCAGGGTCACATTAACAACAGACTGTGATCCGACAGTAATTTCCTGTGGTGAGTATCCTACAAATGAGAAAACAAGCACAGGATTGGTTGTTGTCACCGCTATTCTGTACTGGCCGTTCGCATCTGAAAGACTTCCGTTGTTAGTACCCTTTTCCATGACAGTCACCCCTGGCAACGGGTTGCCATCGCTTTCAGTGACGAATCCCGTAATGACTCTTTGCTGAGTCAGGTTCAGTCCTTCAGGATTGGATCCTGAGGCAAATGCCATTCCTGTCTGCACAGGAATCAGCACTGCAATGAGCGTCATGCTCAGAAGTAGTTTTCCAAAGTATTTTTTAAAAATACCTGGAGTTAAATGATTTTTAATCATGTGATTCTAGTTTTAAGGTTAAATTTCCGGGTTTTAATACGGGCCGAACTCATCAATTCTTCCCTGCCTGATCAATCAGGACACAACATTCCTGCTTCACGTGGAATTTTCATTTTTTTGCATGGCTGGTAATTTGTCTGATGTGTTAATTATTAAGGTCTAACAGGCACTAATCATCCCTCTTACCACAGTGACAGATCCCCGGCAAAGCCTTGACACAATCCATATTACTGCCACATTTCAAAAAAAACCTGAAACTCTATCTTTGGAAAATGGTCTACAACATGGTAAATATAGTGAATTTTTTTAAAAATGCAACCGATTTCATAATAGATATATTTTCCCCTTATTCAGGTAACTATTATTGCATTCACAACAAATCACCGTTTCTCCTGAACAGGGCTTCATCTGGCATACTGAAGACAGGAGCCGCATTGAGTGATCTAACCGATTGCTTACATAAGATGCGGAGTAAATCTATTTAAGAGATGATGAGAAGCAGGGCATTTATTACACTGACCCTAATTTAAGGGCTGATTTATCAGCCCGGCAGTCTGCGTTACCATAACGGAATTTCCCATGTTTCTGCCTTTTCACATGCTACCGGGAGCACAAAAGAGCTCTCCCTGGCAGGAGCCGCAGGTGAATGACCCGTGATATCCTGAGGCATCCGGATTCAGGTATGTGATATAACAATAAAGCTCCAGCTTTTCAGCTGGAGCTTTATTTGTAAAGTCGGCGGCGACCTACTCTCCCACATTTTGCTCTGCAGTACCATCGGCGCAGGAGGGCTTAACTTCTCTGTTCGGAATGGGAAGAGGTGGAACCCCTCCGCTATAGCCACCTTAAGACTTTAAATATCGTGACATGCTGGTTGATGTAAGAATAATAAGACATTTCTCAGAAAGCTCACGGGTAATTAGTACTGCTCGGCTTTGATGTTGCCACCTTTACACCTGCAGCCTATCAACGTCGTAGTCTACAACGACCCTTAAGGGAGATCTCATCTTGAGACGAGCTTCGCACTTAGATGCTTTCAGTGCTTATCTCTTCCAAACATAGCTACCCTGCGATGCAGCTGGCGCCACAACAGGTACACTAGCGGTCTGTCCAACACGGTCCTCTCGTACTAGTGTCAGGATCTCTCAAATCTCCAGCGCCCACAACAGATAGGGACCGAACTGTCTCACGACGTTCTGAACCCAGCTCGCG
>ENA-UOOK01000605-UOOK01000605.1-fermentation-metagenome-genome-assembly--contig:-NODE-605-length-47719-cov-5.326158_pt1 | contig 47719 bp, 39 predicted proteins | sample MGYA00245777_ERZ724023 | MGnify/ENA primary metagenome ERZ724023 (study PRJEB28704, sample SAMN03018312) | fermentation metagenome | biome: anthropogenic terrestrial biome; feature: soil; material...
GTCCTTGAAATTATAAGCCGCAAAGAAACCTACGGCTACGAAATCACGCGGCGGCTGAACGCCCTCGGCTTCACGGATGTTGTGGAGGGAACGGTGTACACCATCCTGATCCGGCTGGAGAAGAACAAGCTGGTGGACATCGAAAAAAAGCCCTCCGACATGGGGCCGCCGCGAAAGTTTTTCGCGCTCAACGACGCGGGACGTGAGGAGCTGCGGAAGTTCTGGGAAAAGTGGGAGTTCGTCGCGTCGAAAATCAATGAGTTAAAGGAGGGAAAATCATGAATTTTTGGAATAAGATCACAGGAAACGACATGACGAAAGAAATGAAAGCTTTTGAATCGCGGGTCAAAAAGCTGCCGGCTGATTATCAGGCGGTATGGGACAAAATCGGTTTGAATCTTTGGGAGCACGCAGATTTCACCGGCCGCAACCTCATGCCGATCCTCAACGGCGTGCTCGGCCTGCTCGAAGAAGCGGCGGCGGACGGCCAGAGTGTTCAGGAGGTTTTGGGCGACGATATCAAAGGCTTCTGCTCGGCGCTGGCCGGCGAAGAAGGGGCAAAGTCGATTCGCGACAAGTGGCGAGAGCAGCTCAACCACAATATCGCTAAAAAATTAGGGAAATAGGGGGATCAAATGAGCATACAGGAGATCATCGAAGGCAAAAAAGAGTGGCGGGCGCACGTGGCGCGCGTCAAAGCGCTCCCGCAGGATTACCAGATCGTTTATAACGAGATTCAAAAATATCTCTTTAAGGTCGGCCCCGTTGAACTGGCCGATGGGCTGACCGACGGGACGGGCTTGCTCTCGGGGATCGTCGGTCTTTTTGAAGAAGGGACGGCTTCGGGGAAAGGCGTGCTCGAAGTGACGGGCCGCGACGTAGCGGCTTTCTGCGACGATCTGATCAAAGATTCCAAAACGAACGCAGACATCTTGCAGGAATCTGTGAACCAAGAAGTTTATAAGGCCATCAAAAAGGATACGGATCAAACAAAGTAAAAGGGGGATATTCGGGATGGAAAAAGGCGGCATTTTCGCCCTGCCCGGCCCTAACGGCGCGGGGCGCGAAGAACTGCGCCGATTCCGGACAAAGTGGGAATTCTCAAGCGCGCTGTGGGGGCATGTGCTGACATCCTTGGTATCCAACGCGATTTCGCTTGTCGTCATTATTCTCGTGGCGCTGATTATGGGATTCCGCTCGTCGGCCGGCATAGTGTCGTGGCTGGCCGTGGCCGGCATCCTCGCGCTGTTTACGCTGGCCCTGACCTGGGCAGCGGTGATTCCCGGACTGACCGCAAAATCGTTCGAGGGCGTGGTCGCCTTTTCCTATCCGCTCATTTTCCTGCCGTTCATCAGCTCGGCGTTCGTGCCGACGAAAACGATGCCGGGGCCGGTTCGAGCCTTTGCCGAGCACCAGCCGGTCACCTCCATTGTCGACGCGGTCCGCTCCCTGCTCGCGGAGCAGCCTGTCGGCAATGATATTTGGATTGCGCTTGCGTGGTGCGTTGGGATTATGCTCGCGGCTTATATTTTCGCGATGAGGGCTTACAAACGCAAAGCGGCTTAATGCTCGTTTGGCATGAATCTCAAAATATCAGGAAAAGAGATGGGGACAGTGTATCAATACAAATGGATATTATGCCCGATTTGCGGCAGCAAAACGCGGGTCAAAATACGTGACGATACGGTGCTTGAAAATTTCCCGCTGTTTTGTCCCAAGTGTAAACACGAAACGATTGTCAATGTAAAACAGCTGAATCTGTCAGTTGGCCGGACGCTAAGACGCAGAGCCGATAACACGTGAGATCGCTCACGGTTACCGGCTCTTTTTTATGTGCGCCGGATGCTGACATTTCGCAGCGAATATAAAACCGTAAGAGGGAAAGGCCGGCCTGTTTTCATTCAGGCCGGCCTTTCCCTATCTATATCAAATTCACCTGCAGCCATATTGGCGGGATTTAAAATTCTTGACGTTTTCTTAATGCCGCGGCGGATCAAATTGACACCCTCTTGACCTTTTTTCTGGTATCATCTTGATTGCGGGAAAAATTACGCCGGCCAACGGCCCGTGCCGGATGGCCGGAGCGAAAAATCAAGGAGGTGCTGCATATGAACTGGACAGGGATCATCATATGGGGCCTTGCGGTTCTTTTATCCCTCCTCTGCATCATCCAATGGTGGGTCAATACCCATCAGCATTAGGCCTTGGATCAAAAATTTCGGCTGAAATTGCGCCGCCCGGAATACGAAAAGCAAAATTTTATCCCGAAAATCCGTTTCTTTTATTGATCAGACAAGGCGTGGGAGGAATCCTATCATTGAAACTTTAAAAAGCGGCTAAGGAGAAGGAAAAATGCAAACGATATGGATCATGACAGGCCTGATCGGCCTTGCTCTGTTGATTTATCTGTTTTATGTCCTGTTTCGAGGTGAAAAGTTATGAATGCAATATGGCAGGATCTTTTTTATCTTACGCTTCTGGTCGGCCTGTCCGTTCCGCTGGGAATCTACATCTACAAAGTGATGACCGGGCAGAAGGTGTTTTTGTCCCGGGCGCTCGCCCCCGTGGAAAACGGGATCTACAAGATCATGGGCGTCAAAAGCGACGAAGAGATGGGTGCGAAAAAGTACACCCTTTCCGCTATTCTGTTCAGCGTGTTCGGCCTCGTTTTCCTTTGGCTTTTGCAGATGCTGCAGGGATATCTGCCGTTCAATCCGGAGGGAATGAAGGGCACAAGCTGGCATCTGGCTTTCAATACGGCCGCAAGCTTTGTGGCCAACACAAACTGGCAGGCGTATTCGGGCGAAACCACGATGTCCTACCTGACGCAGTTCTTGGGGCTGACCGTCCAGAACTTCGTGTCGGCGGCAACGGGAATCGCCGTTCTGTTTGCCCTGATCAGGGGATTTATCCTGAAACAGAAAACCACGATCGGCAGCTTCTGGGTGGATCTGACAAGGACCGCGCTGTATGTGCTGATCCCGATATCCTTTGTCATTTCGATCATTCTGGTTTCCCAAGGCGTGGTGCAGACCTTCGGCCCGTATCAGACCGTTTCCACGCTGGAGGGCGGAGCCGCGCAGACCCTTCCGCTGGGCCCCGCGGCGAGCCAGGTCGCCATCAAGATGCTCGGCACGAACGGCGGCGGCTTCTTCGGCGCAAACTCGGCCATGCCCTTTGAAAACGCCACGCCGCTTTCCAATCTGACCGAGTGTCTGGCCATGCTGCTGATTCCGGCGGCGCTTTGCGTCACCTTCGGTAAGGCGGTCAGGGACGGCAGGCAGGGCAGAAACATCTATGTCACCATGATGATCTTTCTCGTAGCCGCCCTTGTTGCCACCACGGCCTTTGAGCTGTATACCGGCCCGGCTTTTCAGGGCGCCGCCGCTTCCGGAAGCATGGAGGGCAAAGAAGTGATCCACGGCGTCGGCGCATCCTCTCTGTGGGCGACGGTCACCACTGCAGCGAGTACGGGCGCGGTAAACTCCATGCACGACAGCTTTACCCCGCTCGGCGGCATGGTCCCCATCTTCCTCATGCAGATCGGCGAAGTCGTTTTCGGCGGCGTCGGCAGCGGATTATACGGGATGCTGGCCTTCGTGCTGCTGACCGTGTTCATCGCGGGGCTGATGGTCGGCAGGACGCCGGAATACCTTGGCAAAAAGGTCGAGCCCTTCGACATGAAGATGGTGTGCCTGATCGTCCTCACCCCCGTGCTGTTCATGCTGTTCTGCACGGCCGCCGCCGTTCTGATGCCCGAGGCGCCGTCATGGCTGACCAATTCCGGGGCCCACGGATTTTCGGAGATCCTGTACGCCTTCACTTCGCAGGGGGCCAACAACGGCAGCTCGTTCGGCGGGTTCAACGCGAATACGGTGTTTACCAACGTGGTCGGCGGGATCGAGATGCTGGCGGTCCGGTTTATTCCGATGGCGGCCGTCATTTATCTCGGCGGCAATATGGCCCGGAAGAAAACCGTCGCCGTCGGCGCGGGGACCCTGTCCACCACGAACACGATGTTTGTCGGGTTCCTGATCGGGGTCATCCTCATCATCGGCGCGCTGAGCTTCTTCCCGGCGCTGGCCCTCGGCCCGATCGCCGACTATTTTACAGCCGTTCATTAATATAGGGGTGATTTCAATGGAGAAAAGCATCAATAAGAATATCATTTCGGATTCGATCAGGCAGTCCTTTGCCAAGCTGACCCCCCGCATACAGGTGAAAAACCCCGTCATGTTCGTGGTCTATATCGGGGCGATCCTGACCACTGTCCTCTATTTTCTGTCATTAGCCGGCATCAGGGATGAAAACAGCGCCGGTTACGTTCTGGCCGTCGCTGTCATTTTATGGTTTACCGTGCTGTTCGCCAACTTTGCGGAGGCCATCGCGGAAGGGCGCGGGCGCGCGCAGGCCGCCACCCTGCGCAGGGCGAGAAAGGATGTCAAGGCGAGAAAGCTGAAATCGGCGGACAACGTGGAGGAATATACCGAGGTGCTGTCCGCAGAGCTGAAGAGGGGCGATATCGTCTACGTCAAGGCGGGCGAGCAAATTCCCATGGACGGCGAGGTCGTCAGCGGCGTCGCGTCCGTGGATGAAAGCGCGATCACCGGCGAATCGGCCCCCGTTATCCGCGAATCGGGCGGCGACCGCAGCGCCGTCACCGGTGGGACGACGCTGGTCTCGGACTGGCTGATCGTTCAGGTCACAGCGGAAGAGGGCGCGAGCTTCCTCGATAAAATGATCGCCATGGTGGAAGGCGCGTCCCGGAAAAAGACGCCCAACGAGATCGCCCTGCAGATTCTGCTTGTGACCCTGACCATCGTCTTCCTTGTGGTTTCGGCGACCCTGCTCCCCTTTTCCAGCTTTGCAGCATCCCAGGCAAAAGCGGGCTCGGCCATCTCCATCACAAACGTCATCGCCCTGCTGGTCTGCCTTGCCCCCACCACGATCGGCGCGCTTCTTTCCTCCATCGGCATCGCGGGCATGAGCCGCCTGAATCAGGCCAACGTGCTGGCCATGAGCGGGCGCGCCATCGAGGCCGCAGGGGATGTGGATGTGCTTCTTCTCGACAAGACCGGAACCATCACGCTCGGGAACCGGCAGGCGAGCGAGTTCCTTCCGGTCGGCGGCGTAACGGAACGGGAGCTGGCGGACGCCGCCCAGCTCTCTTCCCTCGCCGACGAGACGGCCGAAGGAAGAAGCATCGTGGTGCTGGCGAAGGAAAAATTCGGGATACGCGGCAGGGAGCTTTCCAGGCTGAACGCGTCCTTCGTGCCCTTCACGGCGAAAACGAGGATGAGCGGCATCGATTATCAGGGCACCCAGATCCGCAAAGGTGCGGCGGAGGCCGTCAAAGCCTTTGTTCTGGCGAAGGGCGGCGAATATCCGGACGAGTGCGAACAGACCGTCAAGCGCGTCGCCATTTCCGGCGGCACCCCGCTCGTCGTGGCAAAGGACATCCGTGTTCTGGGAGTCGTCCATCTGAAAGACATCGTCAAAAACGGCGTGAAGGAACGGTTTGAGGACCTGCGCAGGATGGGCATCAAAACCATCATGATCACCGGCGACAACCCCATGACGGCGGCTGCCATCGCCGCGGAGGCGGGCGTGGATGACTTTCTGTCGGAAGCGACGCCGGAAACCAAGCTCAAGCTGATCCGGGAGTATCAGGCGCAGGGACATCTGGTCGCCATGACGGGCGACGGCACGAACGACGCCCCGGCGCTGGCGCAGGCGGATGTCGCCGTGGCCATGAACAGCGGCACGCAGGCCGCGAAGGAAGCGGGCAACATGGTGGATCTGGATTCCAGCCCCACCAAGCTGATCGACATCGTGCGGATCGGCAAGCAGCTCCTGATGACGAGGGGGTCCCTGACCACCTTCAGCATTGCGAACGATGTGGCCAAATATTTCGCGATCATCCCTGTCCTGTTCTTTACGATCTATCCGCAGCTTTCGGCCCTGAATTTCATGCGTTTGACCAGCACCACCACCGCAATCCTTTCGGCGGTCATTTTCAACGCGCTGATTATTGTCGCGCTGATCCCGCTGGCGCTCAAGGGCGTGAAATACCGCGAGGTGTCTTCCGGAAAGCTGCTGAGCAGGAACCTGCTGGTTTACGGCCTGGGGGGCATCGTGGTGCCTTTCATCGGAATTAAACTGATCGACATGCTGCTGACCGCGTTCGGCGTTATGTGAGGGGAATCGAAATGAACCATATCAAAAAGATACTGAAACCCGCGTTGTTATGCTTTCTCATCATGACCATCCTGTGCGGCGCGCTTTATACGGCAGCGGTCACGGGCGTCGCGCAGCTGATCTTCCCGAAGCAGGCGAACGGCAGCGTGATCACGGTCACACTGAAGGACGGCACGACGCGGGAATACGGCTCCGCGCTGATCGCGCAGACGTTTACGAAGCCCCGATACCTGATCGGCAGACCGGACGGCGTGACCAACGTGTCGCCGGCAAGCGAAAAGGAAAAGAAGCTTGTGCAGAAACGCGTCGACTGGCTGCACTCCATCGATCCGGGCAACGAGGCGGACATCCCGATGGATCTGGTGACAGGCTCCGGCAGCGGCGTGGACCCCGACATCTCGCCGGCAGCGGCGGAATATCAGGCGGCCCGCATCGCGAGGGAAAGGAATATGAGCGTAGACGCCGTCAGGACAATCATCAAAAGATATACGGCGGAACGTTTTCTCGGGTTCATCGGCGAACCCGCCGTGAATGTCCTGAAAGTCAATCTGGCGCTCGACGGCCTGATATGAGCGCTCCGCGTATTTCGGGCCTCGCGGTCTGACGGATCGCTCCGCAGCGGGAAACAAAGCCGCCCGGAGCAAGGAACCATGACGGGCTTCCCGTCTTTTCAGATTTTATGGTCAAAATAATTGCCCCGCTTTGCAATCATGTTATAATAACCTCACGGCGCCTGGGAGAGCATTGAACCATGATAGGCTTTACGTATGTTGGAAGTCTTGCCGCGTTAAAACAGCCTCTCTGGTTTCCATCATGTTATAATAACCTCACGGCGCAAGCGGAAGCAAAGCTTTCGGCGCCTGAGAGCATTGAACCACGATGAGCTTTGCGTGTTCGGAAGCTTCATCGCGCAAAAACAGCCCCTCTGCTTTTCAATCATGGTATATTAGCCGCAAGATGGCTATGATACCAGCTTCGCCAATTGATAGAATATACCACAACGGCGCTTTGCGCCTGTGGTATAATAGTTTGGTATGAAATTTTTTATGTGAAATTTTTAAAAGAGGTAAGTAATTGGATGGACTCAAGAAATGATGTAAGAAACATTGCGATCATTGCGCACGTAGACCACGGAAAAACGACCCTGGTCGACCAGCTTCTGCGGCAGAGCGGTGTTTTCCGGGTCAATGAGGAAGTGGAAGAACGCGTGATGGATTCCAACGATCTGGAGCGCGAGCGCGGGATCACAATTCTTTCTAAAAATACCGCCGTCAGGTACAAGGGCACAAAAATCAACATCATCGACACCCCCGGCCATGCCGATTTCGGCGGGGAGGTGGAGCGCATCCTGATGATGGTGGACGGCGTGCTGCTTCTGGTGGATGCGTTCGAGGGCTGCATGCCGCAGACCCGCTTCGTTCTGAAAAAAGCGCTCGGCCTCGGCAAAAAGCCCCTGGTGGTCATCAATAAAATCGACCGCCCGGGCGCCCGCCCCGCGGAGGTGGTGGATGAGGTGATCGACCTGTTCATCGAGCTGGGCGCAAACGAGGACCAGCTCGATTTCCCGGTCGTGTACGCTTCCGGCCGCGACGGCTATGCAACAACGGACCCGGCGGTGCCGGGCAAGGACATGCAGCCGCTGTTCGATGCGATCCTGAAAGACATCCCCGCGCCGAAGGGCGACAGGAACGGCCCGACCCAGGTGCTGTTCTCAAACGTCGATTACGACGACTACGTCGGGCGCATCGGCATCGGCCGCGTGGAGCGCGGCAGCGTGCACGACGGCGAAAGCGTCGTGCTGTGCCACCGCGACGGGACGAACTCCAACGTAAAGGTCACAAAGCTCTACCAGTTCGAGGGCCTCAAGCGCGTGGAAGTGCAGGAGGCGCACCTCGGCGACATTGTGGCCGTCTCCGGGGTGACCGGCCTCAATATCGGCGAGACCATCTGTTCCCCCGACCACATCGAGCCGCTGCCGTTCGTCAAGATCGACGACCCGACCGTTTCGATGCTCTTCATCGTCAACAACAGCCCGTTCGCGGGCCGCGAGGGCAAATACGTCACGTCGCGCAACCTGCGCGACCGCCTGTTCCGCGAGCTGGAGACGAACGTGGCCCTGCGCGTCGAAGAGACCGACTCGCCCGACACGTTCAAGGTCTCCGGCCGCGGCGAACTGCACCTTTCCATCCTGATTGAAGAGATGCGCCGCCAGGGGTACGAGTTCCAGGTCTCCAGCCCTACGGTGATTTACAAGCAGATAAACGGCAAGAAGTGCGAGCCGATTGAGCTGCTGATGATCGAGGTGCCGGACAGTTACGTCGGCGCGGTGATGGAAACGCTCGGCCCGCGCAAGGCGGAGCTGACCAACATGGGGACCCGCAACACCGGCACCACCCATCTGGAGTTCAAAATCCCGGCGCGCGGCCTGATGGGGTACCGGCAGGAGTTCCTGACCGACACCAACGGCAACGGCATCATGAACAGCGTGTTCGATTCCTACGAGCCCTACAAGGGCGAGATTGTCACGCGCGCGCAGGGGTCGCTGATTGCCCATGAGGCCGGCGTGGCCAGCGGGTACGGCCTGTTTTACGCGCAGGAGCGCGGCAGGCTCTTCATCGGCCCCGGCACGGAGGTGTACGAGGGCATGATCGTCGGCGAGAGCCCGAAGTCGGACGACATCGCCGTGAACGTCTGCAAAAAGAAGCACGCCACCAACACCCGCGCCGCGGGTTCCGACGAGGCGCTGAAGCTCACGCCCCACAGCGAGCTGAGCCTGGAGCAGTGCCTGGAGTTCATCAAGCCGGACGAGCTGGTCGAGGTGACGCCGAAGAGCATCCGCATGCGCAAGACGATTCTGAACAAGGAGATGCGCATGAAGATGGCCGCCAGGAAAAAATAAGATGGATTTTGTGGTTCTGGACCTGGAATGGAACGGCGCCTACAGCAGGCGGCTCGGCGGATTCCTGAACGAAATCATCGAGATGGGGGCCGCGCGCGCCGGCCGCGCCGGCGCGCCCCCGGACACCTTCCAGGCGCTGGTCCGCCCGCAGGTCGGCAAAAAAATCAGCGGAAAAATCCAGGCCCTGACCAGCATCACCGACGAGGACCTGGAGGGCGGCCTGCGGTTTCAGCAGGCCGTCTCCCGGTTCGCCGGATGGGCGGGCGGCGCCGTGGTGATGACGTGGGGAACCTCCGACATTCTGACCCTGATCGACAACTACCGCTATTTCCGCGGCGACGACCGGATTCCGTTCCTGAAGCGCTACGTCGACCTGCAGGCTTACTGCGAGCAGAGGCTCGGCCGCGACCCCGCGCAGCAGACGGGGCTGGAGACCGCCGCGCGGCTGCTCGGCATCGACCCCGCCTCTTTCAGCCAGCACCGCGCGCTCGGCGACAGCCTGCTGGAGCTGGAGTGCTTCCGCAGGCTGTACGACCCCGCCGCGCTGGAGCCGTTCATCCAGGATGCGGAGCGGCGCGGTTTTTACGACCGCATGGAGTTCAGGACGACCGAAATCTGCGATCTGCACCACCCGCTCATCCGCCCCGCGGACCTTTCGTTCTGCTGCGACCTGTGCGGGCGGAAGGCGCGCCGGGTCGGGCGGTGGCAGCTTCGCAACAAGAGCTTCCGCGCGGAATTCCTGTGCCGGCACTGCGGGCACCGCTTCTGCGGCAGGGTCCAGTTCAAGCTGAAATACGAGGGGATGTCCGTCCGAAAGGCGATTTTGCCCAGCCGCCGGGAGAAAAAAGAAAAAGAAGCGGCTCAAGCGGCGGAAAAAAGCGGGGAGGAAGGCGCCTGAGCCTTCCTCCCCGCTTTGGGCAGAAGCTGGCCTGTCATATTTTGCTGCTGCGCGGCTTCAGGCGGCCCGCCTGCTTTCCGGCGGGCCTGCGGCGCGGCTTTTCCGCGTGCGGGGAAGTGTAGAATTTGCAGAACTCCCGCAGGCAGCACCGCCCGCATTTCGGGCTGCGGGCGGTGCAGACGGCCCGCCCGTGCAGGACCAGCCGGTGGCAGAAGTCGTTGGATTCTTCGGGCGGAAGGACGGCGCGCAGCGCCTTTTCCACCTTAAGGGGGTTGGTCCCCTCGCTCAGGCCCAGACGGCCGCTGATGCGGATGCAGTGCGTGTCGGTCACGACAGCGGGCCTGCCGTAGACGTCCCCGACAATCAGGTTGGCCGTCTTGCGGCCCACGCCGGGCAGACGTGTGAGGTCTTCGACCGTGTCGGGCACCCGGCCGCCGAATTCCTTTTTCAGCATCCGGCACAGGGCGAGGATGTCCCGCGCCTTGGTCTTGTACAGCCCGCAGGAGCGGATGTAGCCCTCGATTTCTTCCTGCGTGCCGGCGCAGAAGGCGTCCAGGTCCGGGAACCGGGCGAAAAGCGCCGGCGCGACCCGGTTGACGCGGGCGTCCGTGCACTGGGCGGAGAGCCGGGTCGCAATCAGAAGCTGGAGCGGGTCGCGGTATCTCAGGGAGCAGATTCCCGTCGGGTACTCTTTTTTCAGGGCCGCAATCGCCAGCGCGGCCCGCTGCTTTTTCGTCATCGTGCATCCTCCTCTGCATGTTCCCATTTTAATACGGAAACCGGCGCGGCGCAAGCTGTCCCAAATTGCCGACCTCCGTTGCGTTTTGCCGGGGGAGGGCGTATAATGGGGACGAAATTCTTGAGGAAGGGACTGGAAAAACATGTACAGCGATCTCATGGACACCATCGGCCTGGTCCGGAAGAGCGACCCCGAAGTCGGCGAAGCCATGGAGCAGGAGCTGCAGCGCCAGCGGGACAATCTGGAGCTGATCGCCTCCGAAAATATCGTTTCCCCCGCGGTGATGGCCGCCATGGGGAGCGTGCTCACCAACAAATACGCCGAGGGGTACCCCGGCAGGCGCTACTACGGCGGCTGCCAGTTTGTGGATAAGGTCGAGGAGGCCGCCCGCACCCGCGCGTGCAGGCTGTTCGGCGCCGAGCATGCCAACGTCCAGCCCCACTCCGGGGCGCAGGCGAACCTCGCGGTCTATTTTGCGCTGCTGAAGCCCGGCGACACGGTCATGGGCATGGACCTTGCGGCGGGCGGGCACCTGACCCACGGCTCGCCGGTCAACCTCTCCGGAAAATACTTCCATTTCATCCCCTACGGCGTCCGGCCGGACGACGGGCGCATCGACTACGACGCGCTCTACGAGACCGCCCTGCGCGAAAAGCCGAAGCTGATTGTCGCCGGGGCCAGCGCGTACCCGCGCGTCATCGACTTCAAGCGCTTCAGAGAAATCTGCGACGCCTGCGGCGCGCTGCTGATGGTGGACATGGCGCACATCGCCGGGCTGGTCGCAACCGGCCTGCACCCCAGCCCAGTCCCGTGGGCCGACGTGGTGACCACCACCACCCACAAGACCCTGCGCGGCCCGCGCGGCGGCATCATCCTGTGCAAAGAACAGTACGCCAAGGCGATTGACAAGGCGATTTTCCCCGGCACGCAGGGCGGCCCGCTGATGCACGTGATCGCCGCGAAGGCGGTCTGCCTGGGCGAGGCGCTGAAGCCGGAGTTCCGCGAATACGCCCGCCGCGTGGTGGAGAATGCCCGCGCCCTCGCGGCCGGCCTGACCCGCCGCGGCGTGAAGCTGGTGACCGGCGGAACGGACAACCACATGATGCTGGTCGACCTGACCGGGCTGGAGCTGACCGGCAGGGACCTTGAGAAAAACCTCGATTCCGTGCATATCACCGCCAACAAGAACACCGTCCCGAACGAGACGCGCAGCCCGTTCGTGACCAGCGGCCTGCGCCTCGGCACGCCCGCCGTGACCACGCGCGGGATGAATGCGCAGGACATGGACCGCATCGCGGAGTGCATCAGCCTCGCCGTACGGGATTTTGACAAATACCGCGGGACCATCGGGGCCGCCGTGAAAGAACTGTGCGCGCGCTACCCCCTGTACGCATAAAGCCCGGCCGCGCTCCGTATTCTAAACCGGGGGAAGAACCGTTCCCGGAAAGGAGGGACGCGGATGGCCGCTCCCCTTGCAGACCGGCTCCGCCCGTGCACGCTGGATGAAATCGTCGGGCAGCACCACCTGCTGGACCCGGGCCGCCCGCTGCGGCGCATCATCGAATCGGGCGAGATTCCGAACATGGTCTTTTACGGCCCGGCGGGCGTCGGCAAGACGACCCTCGCCTCCATCATCGCCCGGCGGACCCGGCGGACCCTTTACAAGCTCAACGGCACCACGGCCTCCACGGCCGACATCCACAGCGTCGTGAGCCGCATCGACACGCTGGAGGCGCCGAACGGCATCCTGCTCTACCTCGACGAGATCCAGTATTTCAACAAAAAGCAGCAGCAGACCCTGCTGGAGTTCATCGAGAACGGCTCCATCACCCTGATTGCCGCGACGACGGAGAACCCGTATTTTTACGTCTACGGCGCCATCCTGAGCCGTTCCACCGTCTTTGAGTTCAAGCCGGTGGAAAAGGAAGACGTGCTTCCGGCCGTGCGGCGCGCGTTCCGCTTTCTGGAGCGGGAGCAGCACCGGACCATCCGGGTGGAGGACGGCGCGGCGGAGCACATCGCCTCCGCGTGCGGCGGGGACGTGCGCAAGGCCATCAACGCGGTGGAACTGTGCGTCCTTTCCGCCGACGGGCAGGCGGACGGGTCCTGCCGGGTGACCCGGCAGGCCGCGGAGGACCTGACGCAGCGCAGCGCCCTGCGGTACGACCGCGCGGGCGACGAGCACTACGACATCGTCTCCGCCTACCAGAAATCCATGCGCGGCTCGGACCCCGACGCGGCGCTGCATTACCTCGCCCGCCTGCTGCTGGCGGGCGACCTGCCCTCCGCCTGCCGCCGGCTGATGGTCTGCGCCTGCGAGGACGTGGGCCTTGCGTACCCGCGGATTATCCCGATCGTGAAGGCCGCGGTGGACGCCGCCCTGCAGGTCGGCCTGCCGGAGGCGCGCATCCCTTTGGCCGACGCGGTGATTCTGGTCTGCCTGTCGCCCAAGTCGAACTCCGGCGTGACGGCCATCGACGCCGCCGTGAAGGACATCCGCAACGGGAAGACGGGGCCGATTCCCCGCCAGCTGCAGAACAAGCACTACGACGGCGCCGACAACCCGCACAAGGGACAGTTTTACAAATACCCGCACAGCTTCCCCGACCATTATGTTCCGCAGCAGTACCTGCCGGACAATTTAAAGGACGCCGTCTATTACCGCTGCGGCGAAAACAAGACCGAGCAGGCGTTCCGCGCCTACTGGGACGCAGTCAAGAAAAGGCGCCGGGGGTAGCGCGGCGGTTTTCCCCCTGCGCGGGGGAATCAGGACACTTTTTGGAGGTGTGAGGTTTGACCGGGGACGTTCTTTCCACGCTCTCCTACGGGATGTTCGCCATCGGCGTCAAAGACGGGGAAAAGGTCTCCGCCTGCATCGCCAGCTCGCTGATGCAGGTCGCCGGTGACCCGGACATCGTCGCGCTCAGCATGAGCCATAACAATTACAGCGATGAATGCATCAAAAAATCGAAGATTTTCAGCGTGTCCGTCCTTTCGGAGGACACTTCCGGCGCGGTGATTGGGGCGCTCGGGTTCAACTCCGGCCGGGGCACCGACAAGCTCAAGAATATCCGGCACCGCGTCCTCGCCGAGGGCGTGCCCGTGATAAAGGAAAATATCTGCTGCTGGTTTCTGTGCAAGGTCGTCGGCAGCATGGAGACCCTCACGCACACCGTCTTTCTCGCGGAGATCATCGCGGGCAGCGAAAAGATCCACGGCAGGCCGATGACCTACGGGTTTTACCGCCGCGTCCTCAAGGGCAGGGCGCCGAAGAACGCGCCGGCCTATCGGGAAGAGAAGCTTCCCCGCCGGGAGGGCGACAGTGAAAGCTGGGTCTGCACCATCTGCGGATATGTCTACAACGACCCCTACGTCCCGTTCGAGGAGCTGCCGGACAAATGGGTCTGCCCCATCTGCGGGGCGCCGAAATCGGCGTTCCGCCGGCAGGAGCGGCAGGAGTAGGCCCCGGGTGCGGCCGGGCGGCGCCTGCTGACGCCGCGGGGCCGCCCTTTCTTTTTCCGGAGCTTGATTCCCGCCGCACAATATCCTATAATAAAGACGGAAAATTATTTTTTATGGTTAACGTGCGGAACACAGCCGCCGTTTCAGGAGGTTCTATGAAACAAAATGAGAAAAAGGCCCTGCAGATTGCCGCGTGCAAAATCCGCATGGGCGCGATTGAGGGCGTTTACCACGCCAAGTCCGGCCACCCGGGCGGGTCGCTGTCGGCGGCCGACATTTTCGCCTATCTGTATTTTAAAGAGATGAACATAGACCCGAAGCGCCCGAAAGACGAAAACCGCGACCGGTTCGTGCTCTCCAAAGGGCACACCTGCCCGGGCCTGTACGCGGCGCTGGCGCTCAAGGGCTATTTCCCGTGGGACGAGCTCAAAAAGCTGCGCCATATCGGCGCGATGCTCCAGGGCCACCCGGACATGAAAGGGACCCCCGGCATCGACATGAGCACCGGCTCGCTGGGGCAGGGCGTCGCCGCGGCGGGCGGCATGGCGCTGGCCGGCAAGATGGACGGCAAAAACTACCGCGTCTACAGCGTGCTGGGCGACGGCGAGACCGAAGAGGGCGAGGTCTGGGAGGCCGCGATGTTCGCCGGCCACCACAAGCTGGACAACCTGTGCCTGATTATCGACGACAACGGCCTTCAGATCGACGGCCCCACCGCGGAGATCGGCGGGCCGGAGCCGCTGGACCAGAAATACCGCGCGTTCGGCTTCGACGTGCAGAAAATCGACGGCCATGATTTCGACGCGATCGAGGCGGCGTTCAACCACGCGAAGACCGTAAAAGGGAAACCGAGCGCCATCATCGCCCGCACGGTCAAGGGCAGGGGCGTCTCTTACATGGAAAACCAGGTCGGCTGGCACGGCAAGGCCCCGAACGACGAGCAGTACCGGGTCGCCATGCGGGAACTGAAGAAGACCCTTTCGGAACTGGAGGCGGAATAAATGGCAGAAATGGTGAAAAAAGCGACCCGCGAAAGCTACGGGCTCGCGCTGGCGGAGCTGGGCGAAACCAACCCGGACGTCGTCGTGCTGGACGCCGACCTCGCCTCCGCGACCAAGAGCTTCTTTTTCCGGGACAAGTTCCCGGACCGCTTCGTCGACTGCGGCATCGCGGAATGCAACATGATCGGCGTGGCGGCGGGTCTTGCGGCTTCCGGGAAGATTCCGTTTGCAAATTCATTTGCCATGTTTTCCGCTGGGCGGGCATTTGAGCAAGTGCGAAACTCTGTCGGTTATCCTCACCTCAATGTTAAGATCGGCGGTTCCCATGCCGGCATTTCCGTCGGGGAAGACGGCGCAACCCATCAGTGTTTGGAAGACCTCGCGCTGATGCGTTCCATTCCGGGTATGGTTGTGCTGAATCCCGCCGATCACTATGAAATGCAGGCAGCCGTGAGGGCTGCTGCCGCATACAACGGCCCGGTTTATATCCGCGCACGCGGGCTTCGGCCGTATTGGCAAAAAGCTCCCGGATGCCGTCAAAAGCCCCGGTGTAGGTAGCGGGATTGGAGCGCGGGGTCCGGCCGAACGGCGACTGATCTATATTTATGACCTTATCTATATATTCGGTTCCCAGGATGGCATCGTGCAGACCGGGACGATGCCTGCCTTCACTTCGTACCCCATTAACCTTGCGCATCAGGGCCGGATAGATAACTTCCCCCACCAGGGTACTCTTGCCCGAGCCGGATACCCCGGTAACTGCTACCATGCGCCCCAGCGGTATTTCAACATCAATATTCTTAAGATTATGCTGACGGGCGCCTTTCACCGTCAGGCTGTGACCATTGCCCGGGCGCCGGCCGCCCGGCACCTCAATCTTCATCCGCCCGGACAGATACTGACCGGTAAGTGAAGCGTCCGATTGCATAATATCTTCCACTGTGCCCTGAGCCACTACCTCACCGTCGTAAATTCCGGCGCGGGGGCCAATATCTATAATATGATCCGCATTACGCATAGTATCTTCATCGTGCTCAACTACTACTACCGTGTTGCCGAGATCGCGCAGACGTTTTAAGGTCTTTAAAAGGCGGTCATTATCACGGGGATGCAGGCCGATGCTGGGTTCATCCAATACATAAAGTACGCCTACCAGACTGGAGCCTACCTGGGTGGCAAGCCGGATGCGTTGGGCCTCACCGCCGGAAAGGCTGCCGGCGGCCCGGTCCAGGGTAAGATAATCGAGGCCTACGTCAACTAAGAAATTGAGCCGCTCCCGGATCTCCTTGGTAATCTGGCGGGCGATCAATTCTTCCCGTTCCGTTAATTTCAGCGTGTTGAAAAACTGCAGGGCATCACGCACGGACAAGGCCGTTACATCATTGATGGAACTCTCCCCCAGCAAAACCCACAGTATCTCTTCGCGCAGGCGTTTGCCGCCACAGCTGGGACAAAGCCGGGAGGTCATATATTTTTCGATATCCTCGCGGGAGGCATCAGACTTGGTTTCCTGATAACGGCGGTTTAAATTGTTTATAACCCCTTCGAAGGCAGAACGGAAGCTGCCCTTTTCTCCCCAGGAGTTGGTATAGTCGATTTTGATACGTTCTCCCCCGTTGCCGTACAGAATTATGTTGACCTGTTCCGGGGTCAAATCCTTGAGCGGCACATCTATGGGAATACCCTCCTTTTCCGCCATGCCAAACAAGAGTTGGTTATAATAGGTATGAAAATTATTGGACCAGGGAATCACCGCGCCATTCTCCAGAGTACGGTTCATATCCAGCACCAGGTTCGGGTCAATCTCCCGTTTTTCCCCCAGCCCGTCGCAATCGCGGCAGGCTCCGAAGGGACTGTTAAAGGAAAACATGCGCGGGCTTAATTCAGGCAGGCTGAACCCGCATTCCGGACAGGCAAAATCACGGCTGAAGAGCATCTCCTCATCCGGGCCGTCTTCTTTTAAGACCTGAATGGTAACGATGCCTTCGCTGAGTTCAAAAGCCAGTTCCACCGACTCGGCCAGGCGGCTGTGGATGCCTTCCTTTATTACCAGCCGGTCAATGACGGCACTTATATCATGCTTTTTATTCTTCTCCAGCACTATTTCTTCGTCGGAAGTATACTCATATCCATCCACCAGGACCCGCACAAAGCCGTCTTTGAATAAGCCGGCCAGGATCTTCTTATGCTCACCTTTTTGTCCTTTTATAATCGGGGCCAAAACCTTGATGCGGGTACCCTCTTCGAGACGCAAAACGGTGTCCACCACCTGGTCCACGGTCTGGCGCTGAATAGGCTTGTGGCAGTGGGGGCAATGCGGCCTTCCCACCCGCGCAAAGAGCAAGCGCAGATAATCGTAGATCTCAGTTACGGTTCCTACGGTGGAGCGGGGATTATTAGAGGTGGATTTCTGGTCGATCGATATGGAAGGCGACAGCCCCTCGATATAATCGACATCCGGTTTGTCCATCTGCCCTAAAAACTGCCGGGCATAAGTGGAGAGCGATTCCACATAGCGCCGCTGGCCTTCGCTGTAAATGGTATCAAAAGCCAGGCTGGATTTACCCGATCCCGACACTCCGGTTAAGACTACCAGCTTGTCCCGCGGTATGGTAACATCAATATTTTTTAAGTTATGCTCCCTGGCCCCTTTAACAAAAATTACATCTTTCATAACAATTACCTCATGTTTTAACGTAGATTTGAAAATAGATTCAACACTGAAGGACACTGATTTCTTATGATTTACACTGATTACTTTACTTACCAAACCCCAAAGGTTGGGATTACCATGTTATGCTGTGCACCGGCCTAAAGACCGGCCTACGGTTTTTGGGGATTCCTCCTCGCCCCGCCCGTAGCAGGCCCTACGGCCCCGACGTTAGGGGCGGGCCTGAGGGCTGGTGGTGTTTTCTCCATGTTATGCTCTGCACCGGCCTAAAGACTTTTAAATTTAAAAAAAGATCTGTGTTAATCGTAAATAGATCTGTGTCCTTCAGTGTTGAATTTTATCCTGGTTTATATCTCTATTACCCCCGCTTTTTCTTTTTCTTCTTCTTAACGGGCAGGTTCAGGTCTTTGATGGTGTCTCTGAGCTGGGCGGCGCGTTCGAAATCGAGGCTTTCGGCGGCGCGGTACATTTCCAGTTCCATTTCCAAGGCCAGGCGTTGTCTTTCTTCCCGGCTCAACCCCTCGAAACTCTCCGGGCGGTACTGGGACGGGTCTTCGGCAATGGTAGCCTCGACGGCTTCGTAGACTGCCTTTTTTATGGTTTCCGGCGTGATATTATGCTCCTGGTTGTATTGAGCCTGAATTTCACGGCGGCGGTTAGTCTCATCTAGGGCTATCCGCATGGAAGGAGTCGTTTTATCCGCATACATTATGACTTTTCCTTCAGCATTACGGGCCGCCCGGCCGATGGTTTGGATCAATGAACGTTCTGAGCGCAGGAAGCCTTCTTTGTCCGCATCCAGAATAGCCACCAGGGCCACTTCGGGCAGGTCCAAGCCTTCGCGCAAAAGGTTTATGCCCACCAGCACATCGAACACCCCGGCCCGCAGTTCTCTTAATATATCCAGCCGCTCCAGGGCATCTATGTCGGAATGCAGGTAGCGCACCTTGATGCCGGTGTCAGACAAATAATCACACAAATCCTCGGACATGCGTTTGGTCAGGGTGGTAACCAGCACCCGGTACCCCCGGTCCACCACCTCCCGGATCTCCCTCATCAGGTCGTCGATCTGGTTAAGGGTGGGCCTGACTTCTATCTCCGGGTCCATAAGTCCGGTCGGCCTTATTATCTGTTCCACCACCCGGGCGCTTTTATCGATCTCATAGTCGCCGGGCGTGGCGCTCACGAATACAACCTGATCGATTTTGTCATCGAATTCATTAAATTTTAAAGGCCGGTTGTCCAGAGCGGAGGGCAGCCGGAACCCATAATCGACCAAATTCTGTTTACGGGAGCGGTCACCCGCATACATCCCCCGTACCTGGGAAACGGAAATATGTGATTCATCCATAAACAGCAGCATATCTTTGGGAAAAAAGTCCATCAAAGTATAAGGCGGCTCACCGGGAGCCCGTCCCGTTATATAGCGGGAATAATTCTCGATGCCTTTGCAGTAGCCCACTTCCCGGATCATTTCCAGGTCGTATCTGGTACGCTGGGCAATGCGCTGGGCTTCCAGCAGTTTGCCTTCATTATTAAAACGGTCCACCTGCTGCTGCAGTTCCAGTTCAATTTCCCCCGCCGCTTCCAGCATGCGTTCCCGGGTAGTTACGAAATGGGAGGCCGGAAAAATCATGGCGTGAACCCGCCGGCCAAAAACTTCCCCGGTCATAGGATTAAATTCGACGATACGGTCTATCTCATCCCCAAAAAACTCCACCCGCAGAGCATGGTCGGAATTGGAGGCGGGAAATATCTCCACTACATCCCCGCGTACCCTGAAATTGCCGCGGAAAAAGGTCGTTTCATTACGTTCATATTGAATGTCGACCAGTTTTTTTAAAACCTGATCCCGGGATATTTCCATCTGAGGCCGCAAAGACACGGCCAGAGCATAGTAATCCTCCGGCGAGCCCAAACCATAGATGCAGGATACACTGGCAACAATGATTACGTCCTTGCGTTCCAGCAGGGATGCGGTAGCGGAATGGCGCAGCTTGTCTATCTCATCATTAATAGAAGAATCTTTTTCGATATAAGTGTCGGTATGCGGCACGTAAGCTTCGGGCTGATAGTAATCGTAATAGCTTATAAAATATTCCACCGCATTGTCGGGGAAAAAATGTTTTAATTCAGAGTAAAGCTGGCCGGCCAAAGTTTTGTTGGGAGCCATGACCAGGGTGGGACGCTGTACTTCTTCGATTACCCGGGCCATGGTAAAGGTTTTTCCGGAACCGGTTACACCCAGCAAAGTCTGTTCCCTTAAGCCGTCATTCAGCCCTTCCACCAGTTTTTTTATCGCTTCAGGCTGGTCGCCGGTGGCATGGTATTCAGATTTTAGTACAAATTTATCCATAGCTGTCTCCTTAAAGGATGTCCCCTGATATATTAACACTGCCCGGCCAGCTCCCTTTTGTTCCGGCCGGCCGGGCGGCTACGTGGTGCGGCGGGTGAGTTCTTCTCGCACCTGATTGCGCCGGTCGTCTATGGCCCCAAAGTCCATGGCCGCCGAGTAGACTTTTTTAATTTGTTTTATCGCATTGTCGGCCGCCTGCAGCTCATTCTGGACGTCCAAAAGCAGCGATTCGATGCTCCTGATGTTTTCATTGGCTATGTCATCATTATAATCTATTTTACCATCATCCAAACAAATGTTCATGTCTATAATTATATCCCATGGCCGCATCCCTATTTCAATATTTCCGGCATCGATTAAGGCCAGCTGCAGATAGGGTACTATGACCATAACGATATTTTCGACCTCGATACCGCAATGATAATATTCCAGCAGGTAGCCCTTCTGCCGGGCCCGTTCGGCTACTTCGCGGATGACGGTGGATTTGCCGCTGCCGGTAGGGCCTTTGAAAATATAACGCCGGCGGCAATCAGTACTTATCTGATCTAAATAGTTTATCATTCCTTCAGTGGTAACTACACTGGCAAAATAATGCTTTTCGGCGGCCTGGTTTTCCATAATCTCGCCCGCCAATTTTTCCACCAATTGGCTGATTTTTTTCAGATTAAGGCGGCTGGCCGCCGTCTTTTTGACTTCTTCCTTTAAGCGGGAGGCAACCTTTAAGTGGCTAATAGCCTGGATATGGTGGCGCTGGTAGGTTTCCACCTGGTTTACAATATTATGACGGTGGTCATCAATGGCTGCTTTATCCCAGTATTCTCCCAGATTGATTATTTCAGCCTGGGAGCCGGGGTATTCGGGATCTACCGGAGTGGGGAGACTGCCGTTTACAACGGCGGCCTGCAATTGGGGCAGGTATACGCCATCAAGGGAAATGCCATCGGTAGCCGAGACCCAGAATTCCACCTCATATCCCTGTTCATACAATGCTTCACCCAGAAGCCTGATAAAGGTGGATTTGCCCGACCCGGCCGCTCCTTTCAAGATATAAACCCGGGGCAGGCCCGCGATGAGCTCGGGGATAAAAGTATGAAACCCCTGGCTGGTATGGCTGCTGGCAAATACATACCGCAATGTTCCTTTACTGTTCATATATACACCTCCATGTTCGGTATCGTGGATTTTCCCATGTTATGCTGTGCACCGGCCTGCGTCCTTAATTGTGAGCGGACGCGAACATCAGTTGTGCCCTATGGGTGAAGGGCGCTGCCCTGTAGACCGGACTACGGTTTTGGGCTCATTACCACCGTAGCAGGCCCTACGGCCCCGACGTCAGGAGCGGGCCTCAGGGCCGATGGAGATTTCCCCATGTTTTCCTCTGCACCGGCCTGCATTCTGTCATTCTGAACGATAGTGAAGAATCTTTCCACCTCAGAGGCAGGAAGATCCTTCACTTCGTTCAGGATGACATCATGGCACCGGCCTACGGTTTTTGTTTCTCTTAGTAATGTATGCATTTTAGTGGTGAAGTGTGAATTTTTGGAGCCGGTTCCAGAGATGGCGGAAGAAGATGAAGACGCGGTCATCATTTTCCAGCAGAAAATTGCGGGAATCAGGATGAGGGGAAGGGATAATGCCGGGTTCCTCGCCCGGGCGGCTATAATAAGTCAGTTTCATGTTTTTTCCAGCCCGAACAATATTTAAATGAGCCGGGCCGTAATTCATGACGAGGTCGATTTTTAAACTATAGAAATCATTATGTTCCTGACCATTCAGCCCCACCACTATATCCCGGGAGACCAGGCCGCTGTGAGCCGCGGGAGTACCGGGAACCACATCCAGCACCATAACACCGGCCGGTGCTTTGACATAGATGGGAACCCGATTTTTTTCAGCGCGCAGGCCCAGCCATATGACCAATTCATGCCCGGCCGGACTGAAAATAGCACTGATATATAGAAAAGGCGGATAATGTGACGCCAGTACGGTAAGCCCCAGCAGAACGAGGCTGAAAATGAAGAGGTGAACCGCAGAACGCCGAGCCGCCTGCGCCGGTGTGCGGGTGGTGCTTATTTCCCCATAACCCAGGACCGCCAGGATAGGTACCAACGCGTAATGAACATTGGCCGAGAAGGCTGTGTCCTTCAATAAAGGCCACCAATCAGGCATATTGACAGTGTTGGCATTGCCTATGATTCCGGTGCTGGCGAGTGCTACCAGAGGCAAAGGCCAAAAGTTCTGCAGATTAAAACCGCCGCGCAAACCTTGATCGACCATAACATATACCGGTACCGGATTAAGGTGTCCGTTTAATAATATGAGCAGACTTTCGACCATGTGCAGAACCCCGACCAGACCCAGCAAAGCGGTTATGCTCATCGGGGGATAACCGGTCAGCAGACTGGTTAAGGCCAAGACCCCGCCGGCATAGGCAAAACATAGAAAGCGGGGATTGATCAGCATCAAGAGCAGTGCTACCACCCACAGCGGCAGGATAGCTATGCTGCCCAGATCGATACCAATGAAAACCAACAAAATACTGCCGGCCAGAGCCCCTATCAGTCCGAGCAGACTGGAAATCAGGGTGGGCCTTAGATAGGATGGCATTTTTAGATTGACCATGCTTTCAGACATACGATATAAGCGCTGGTATTGCCAGGCCACCAGCAAAACCAGACCCAGGTAAATGAAGAGAAAAAGGGGCGAAGTAAATGTTTGCACGAAAACCCGCCCCATATATGTCAGGACCTGCAAGAACATTCTTCACCCACTCCTGTGCTTTTAAAACTTTTAAGATATATTGGTGAAAGGCGGCGGAGGCTGAAACCGCCGCTATAGATGTTAATTTTTCTTTTTGGCTTTGGGACGAAAACTAAATCCTCCCTGCATTTATTAACCCCCATGTCCTGAGGCACAACCATTTATGGAAATATGTGTTGCGTTACCGCATTCCTAGTTAGGTGAGAGTTTTACATAATTACTTTTTCCTATGATTAAGCAGTAGCTTTGCGAATGTCATCCTGAACGTAGTGAAGGATCTTGCAGTCTCCGGGATGGAAAGATCCTTCACTACGTTCAGGATGACAAAAAACGTTATTCATAGCAATGACAGACTATAGCATGGTATCCTCGACCGTCGGGTTTAGGTAAAATAACCCCTTCCCCCAATCTGTGTTAATCACAGTTAATCAGTGTCCTTCAGTGTTTAATTTGTTATCCTGTACTTTTTAACCGCTATGGCACAGCCCAGCAGACCGGCGTACTGATCCAGCGGAGACAGCACTATCGGTAAATCATTGGAGTGCAGCTTGAAGGTATGGGTACGGATATATTCTGTAACCGGTTTTAACAACAGGTCGCCCATACCCAGTGCTACCCCTCCTCCCAAGACTACTATTTCCGGATTAAAGATAGTTACCAGATTGGATATGCCCAGGCCCAAGTGGTCTGCCAGTTGGGTAACCAAACCTGTGGCTTCTAGATCACCGGCGCGAGCGGCGGCAGCAACGTCTTTAGCCTCAGGTGCATTGGGATCAGCCGCACATTCTCTGATCTTTTGACCGCCGCCTCCTTGCAGCAGCCGGCTTGCTTCCCGGGCCAGCGCAGTACCGGAAGCCATGGCCTCGAAACACCCATGTTTCCCGCACCGGCATGCAGGTCCTCCGGGTTCGATGACCATATGGCCAAATTCGCCTGCACCGCCGTCCCGGCCGCGGTAAATTTGGCGGTTGATTATAATGCCGCCTCCAATCCCGGTGCTGATGGTCAAATAAAGCAAATGACGGTACTTGTCATCTTGCCCGTAATAAGCTTCAGCCAGTGCCGCCAGGTTGCCGTCATTATCTACTATTACATCCCTTTGCAGCCGGCGGCTCAACCCTTCCTTCAGGTTCACATTTTCCCAGCCCAGATTGGGGGTAGTACTGATTATTCCCTGCGGATAATAAAGCGGTCCCGGTGCGCCAACGGCCATACCGGCCAACTGATCAGAATCGGACACATATGTCTGCAGCTCCTTAATACTGGCAGAGATGCGTTCCATGATTTCTTCCGCACCGGCTGCAGCAAGGGTAGGCTGTTTTATGGCTTTAAGTATCCGGCCGTCAGGGGTAATAAGACCTGACAGTATTTTGGTCCCGCCCAGGTCCACCCCGATAATAACCTCGCTCACACCACCGCTCCTTTAATTCAACGCAGATTACTCAGTCATCAATCCTAATACAACACTGAAGGACACAGATTTTAAATGATAATACTGATTCTTTTTTAAAATTTAAAAACCGTAGGCCGGTGCACAGTATAACATAGCGAAAACACCACCGGCCCTGAGGCCTGCTCCTAACGTCGGGGCCGTCGAGCCTGCTACGGGGCAGAGGCGAGTCCCTAAAAACCGTAGGCCGGCCTTTAGGCCGGTGCAGCCTATAGCATGGTAACCTCGACCGTCGGGTTTATGTAAAATAACCAAAAAAATCTGTGTTAATCATAGTTAATCAGTGTCCTTCCGTGTTGAATTCCAGCCCTAAATCTCGATTATTTCATACTCCAAACTGCCCAGCCCCAATTCCTGGGCGTGAGCTAGCTGAGGCATCCAGTCGACGGTAGGATAGACGGCGCGGAATTTGTCTTCCCCTGCATGTTTTCCTTCTATTACGGAACCGGCCAGGGCCGGCAGGTTATTTACCATATCGACACAGGCTTTATCCAGGGCAACCGGATCAAAGGAGGCCAACATACCGATGTCCTGCACTATGGGGCTATCGTTTTGAGGGATACAATCGCAATTAGGACTAATATTCATCAAGAAAGTGATGTAGGCTACCTTATCCTTCTTACCGCTGACTGCCCCCAGAGCATACTCCGCCATTTTTTCCTGGGCCGCCTCGGGTGTGGTTCTCCAATTTGGGGTTATGGCTCCGGACGGGCAGGTGGCAACACATTCACCGCAGCCCCAGCATTTACTTTCTATAATATGCGCCTTCTGTCCAGCTTTATTCCCCTCATAAGGAACCATTTCGATCGCATCGGCCGGACACCAGTGAAAGCACTTCTGGCAGCCTATGCATTTTTGATCTTTTATGGACGGCAGCACATCCGAATGCATCTGCTGTTTGCCGCTGCGGGAACCAAGTCCCATGCCCACGTTCTTTATGGCACCGCCAAAACCCATAAGATCGTGGCCTTTGAAATGGGTAAGTACAATCATGGCATGGGCATGATGAGCGGCACTGCCGATATTGACTTCCCTGAAATACTTTCCCTTGATCGGGACCTTTATATAATCTTTGCCGGTCAAACCATCGGCAATGATGAGAGGTGCTCCTGCGACCGCATAATCAAACCCGTTTAGAATGGCCGATTCCAGATGGTCAACCGCATTGGCGCGCTTGCCCGCGTATAGTGTATTGGCATCGGTCAGAAAAGGACGTCCCTCCAGTTTTTTCACGATATTCACCACCCGGCGCACAAAGGGCGGTCTGATATAAGCCAAGTTGCCGGGCTCACCGAAATGCACTTTAATCGCCACCAGATCATGGGGTGCAATGGTTTTATCGAAACCGGCCTTATGAAAAAGTTTCTCCAGTTTATCTGGAAGAGAAGTTTTGGTTGTCCGTAAATTAGTAAAATAAACCTTCGAAGCCAAAATAATTCCTCCTCAATATATGTTTGATTAGAAAATTCAACACTGATTGATTATGATTAACACTGAATTTTCTTAATTTTAAACACCTGAGAGAAGCTTCACAACTATAAAATTAACAAATGCAAGGGTGGGGTGTTAAGGTTAGCGTCCGGGGTGCAAGCGTTCTTAATATCCCAAGCCCGGCATAACCTGTCCCTTATAATACCGCCCGATTTTATGTCTGTGTGCTGCGAACATGGCCGTTAATACGAAAATACTGTTCTTGTCATTCTGAACGCAGTGAAGAATCTTGCCAGTATTAATGATTAACAAGGTAAGGATCCTTCGTTAACACTCAGGATGACGCATTTTCATAAACGGTTGTGGCCTACGGCCATGGACGGTTAATTAGAGAATATTCGCTGTATTTTTACTGCGGTTTTCTATTAATTCAGCACAAAGCGCCTAAGAGCTTCGGCTACGCCTTCTTCTTCGTTGGAGGTGGTGACATAATCGGCCGCCTCCTTAACATCTTTAGGAGCATTGCCCATGGCTACGCCCAGACCGGCCCATTCCAGCATGTCCATGTCATTGTAGCTGTCACCTATGGCCATAACGTTACTCCGGTCAATACCGTAATGCTCAGCCACCACCTGCAGCGCGTCGGCTTTGGTAGCCTGCCGGTTCATGACCTCTAAAAAGTTAGGCTTGGACCGGGTTATGTAGAGCTCCCGTCCGAAACGGTTCTTAAGGGACAATTCCATGTCCAGAAGCATTTTTTCGTTAAAGGTTATACCCATTATTTTAAATGGTTCCCGCTTTTCGAGTTCCGCATATAAATTGTCAACCATCACCGGCTTGACACCAGCTATCTGGGCATAATACCGGCCTTCTTCGGTCAGGTTCTCCATACACAAATTATCATCAAAATAGCTATGGTAATGAACTCCGCAACAATCAAAAAACTCGAAAACGGCCCGGGCCAGTTCCCGGTCAACCGGACGGTAGTAAAGCACCTCTCCTGATAACAAATTTTTGACCCAGGCCCCCTGGTAGGTGATAAGCGGAACATCCATTTCCAGTTGGCGGGCATAAGGCAGGGCTGATTTGAACATACGCCCGGTGGCAATAGTCACAATAACGCCCTGCTTACGCACCGCCTGAATGGTCTGGATACAGCGGGGTGAAATTCGCAGGCCACAGTCCAGCAGAGTATCGTCTAAATCAAGTGCTACTAATTTTACCGGCATGTCGTCATCCCCCAGGTGTTAGTTGATAAGGCAAAGCCGAGCTCCAGCCCGGCCTTGTAATCACTAAATCTCAATTTTGTTTTATCTGAAATAAAACCATTTATCCTCCACCAGGAAACTAATAGTGGCGCTGATTATAGTCAGTACAACGGAACTCAGTACGGCCCAGCCAAACCCATTAATGTTAAAACCTACGATAGTTACTGAGGTAAGCCAGAGCATAAATCCGTTTATTATGAGTGTAAAAAGTCCCAGGGATAAGATATTCAAAGGAAGGGTAAGAAAAATTAGAATTGGTCTGATAACAGCATTTATAATACCCAGAAATATAGACCCAATTATTATTCCCCATAAAGTAGGTTCAAACCCTGGCAGTAAAACCGCGGTTAAAATAATGGCTAAAATATTCAGCAGCCATCGAAACATCCAACCCCGCATAGCAGATTCCCCCTTTCTTTTATAATTTTATCCTATCATAATAATGAATTATGCTGGCCTTATTTTATCATAACCAGCCATTTTTTTGATTTATTTCCCGGGAAATGTTCTTTACGCACTAAACCTGTATTCGGGGTAAACAATTAGTCTAAATATGTTATATTTCATGTCCGTAGCCTGCCCTACGGCCCCGACGTCAGGAGCGGGCCTCAGGGCCGGGTTTTTACGTGTCATTCTCTGCACCGGCCTGCGTCATTAATAGTGAGCGAATGCGAACATCAGTTGTGCCCTATGGGTGAAGGGTTACCACCCTGCGTCCTTAATAGTCGCAAAGGAACATCAGTTGTACCCGTAGGGCATAGGCCGGCCTACGGTTTTGAATTTTTATATTGATTAATCTTTAGTCCTTATAGTTACTTTAATGCTCCGGCAGCAATCATCATTTTTAACTATAATGTAATTATCTTTCTCAAACAACCGGTATTCACCGTCTGTTTCAATAATTATATTATCCATTGTCATATTACCCTCTTTGGGAATAAATAATTGACGATCGAGAGGGATAAGAACCGAATCTTTTATTATAGCCATTTAAGATACCTCCTCATACTTATTCCTTTCCCATGGATTAATTATCGGCTGGTAAAAGCCAATACCATATCCGGCCGTAATGGCAATGTCTCCCGCCCCTGGACTACCATATTTTCGATAGCTTCTGCAACTTCTTCATAATTATGAGCGGCCACCTCAATGGTTTGCCCCGGAAGCAAGCGCCGGTCAATCATAACCAGTACGTTGTCACGTAAAAATACGGAATTATTAATATGCATAAGCAATGGTTGTTTCAAAGCAGTTCTTCCCCTTTACCAATCTTATACTTTACCCGCCATGTTTTGGCCAAACGTCTGAGTGTAACCTTCCCGCTTTCCCTGATAAATAAACTCAACCGCCATATCAGCCGCATCCAGTACAATACTCATACACCGGCGAAATCGTTCTTTATCGAACCACTGCGGAAAATCCCGGTTAAGTTCTTTGCACTGAATGGTACCGTATTTTGCTTTAAATTTATAAGGAATTTGGTTGAAAAAACGATAACGGCCAGGGTTGCCATACAGCTGATCAATAATCTCCTCCGAGCTTCCATCCCAGGGGTTTTTACGTCCATGTACGGAGCTTACACCCATAGTGGCACCGACCAGAGCTCCGCAAATTTCACCGCTAAGACCAATGCCCCCGCCAAAAGCGGTAGCCAATGCTACTGTTTCGCGGGCTAATTCTATAACACCTGCATCTACTAAGGCCAAATAGACTGATTCAGCACAGTTTAGCCCCTGACGAAAGTTGTTTTTGGCCAGCTGGCGTACCTTTTCTTTCATTTCTGCTTCCGGTACCGAGCATGGATTATTATCCATACCTCTCTCCCCCTCCCTCCAGTTATTGAGGCCGGCCCTCTATTTCATATATCTGCGGGCCACCTCGGCGGCCAGACTATAGGGATTAGTTTCCTTGGCTAACAACTGATCGATCATCTTATTCATTTCACCCGCGGCATTAAGGTCATTCAAGATCGGCTGCAGTATGGTTGCCCATAGTGCTTCATTGAGCTCAGCAGTTGTTTTGCGCCGCATCCGTTCGGATAAAAGCTTATTATCGATCAGGTAGTGATAATGTTCGTCTATCTTATCGCTTAATACTTCAACACTCTCGGCGAACTTAATCGGTTCCAGTACGGTTTCCACCATTAACACCGGTATTTTCCATCCGCCCGAGCCGGAATGGGTGTCTTTGGCCATATTGACCATGTTTAAGGTTTCTTTGTATAGTTTACCGGCGCCTTCCCGATCGGCCTTGTTGATAACGAATATATCTGCTATTTCCATTAAACCGGCCTTCAGCGCTTGTATCTCATCGCCCATGCCAGGCACTAAAACCACAATGACCGTATGGGCATGATTAATGATCTCAACCTCCTGCTGTCCGACCCCCACCGTTTCAACTATTATTTTATCTTTGCCCAGGACATCCATTACATGGATTCCTTCTCCCACCGCCTTGGATATGCCCCCCATAGCACCTCGGGTAGCCATGCTTCTGACAAATACTCCCTTATCCTCCGCGTGGCGCAACATCCGGATTCGGTCGCCCAGCAGTGCCCCTCCGGTAAAAGGACTGGTTGGATCAACCGCCAGTACTCCTACCGTATTTTCTTTTTTCCGATAGGCACTGATGAGTTCATCTGTAAGTGTGCTCTTACCGGCCCCGGGCGCCCCGGTAATTCCTACCACATGGGAATTACCGGTTTTATGAAATATTTCTTGCATGGCAATATGAGTATTGGGTATTTGATCTTCCAGATTTCTTATCAGCCGGGATGCTGCTCGTATATCTCCTGCTAAAACCTTTTGGCCCAATTCTTTCATAATGCTCACCCTTTCGGAGTTACATTATTATTTATCCATTCCACCAGTGAATCAAGCGTCGCACCCGGAGTGAAAATGGCTTTAAGGCCTGCCTGATAGAGGCCCTCCATATCTTTTTCCGGGATAATACCTCCTCCAATAACGGTTATATCGTCCGCACCTTCATCCTTTAATAGTTTAGCGACCTGCGGAAACAGATAATTATGGGCGCCGGACAGGCAGCTTAAACCCACCACATCGACATCTTCCTGCAGTGCCACCGCCGCTATTTGTTCGGGAGTTTGATGGCATCCGGTATATATAACTTCAAAGCCCGCATCACGGAAACATCTGGCTAAAACCCTGGCTCCGCGATCATGACCATCCAATCCGGGTTTAGCCAGGAGTATACGAATCTTTCTATCTGCCATTATGTTACCTCCTTCAACTATTTGAATTAATATATGCCGGGATCACGGTATTCCCCATAAACTTCTCTGTAAACGTCGCAAATCTCCTGAACCGTAGCATAACTTTTAACCGCTTCGATACAATATGGCATAACATTGTCACCTTTTTTGCAGGCATTGCGAATGGCGTTAAGACATTCGGCCACTCTGCGTCCGTCGCGTTTCCTTTTTACCGCGGCCAGACGTTTCAGCTGTTCCGTTTCGACCGAATCATCTATTTCCAGGAACGGAATATCGATTTGTTCATCCTCTTCCACATACTTGTTTACACCGATCATAATTTTCTCCTGAGCGTCTATTTGCTGCTGGAAGCGGTAAGCCGCATCCGAAATTTCCATTTGCGGGAAACCTTTATCTATAGCCGCAACCATTCCGCCCATATCATCAATTTTATGAATGTATTCCCAGGCCTTTTCTTCCATTTCATTGGTCAGCGCTTCGACAAAATAGGAACCGGCCAGAGGATCAATAGTATTGCAGACCCCGGTTTCCTCGGCAATCAACTGTTGAGTCCTTAAGGCGATTTGAACCGCATGGTCGGAAGGCAGGCATAAAACCTCATCCAGGGAATTGGTATGCAGGGACTGGGTTCCTCCGAGAACTGCCGCCAGGGCTTCAACCGCAGTCCTGACCACATTATTATATGGTTGTTGCGCCGTAAGTGAGCAACCGGCGGTCTGGGTGTGGAACCGCATCCACCAGGAGCGGGGATCCTGGGAATTATAACGATCACGCATGGCCTTGGCCCATATTCTGCGGGCCGCTCTTAATTTGGCAATTTCCTCAAAGAAATCAATGTGGGAATTAAAGAAGAAAGATAATCTGGGAGCAAATTGATCTACCTGCAAGCCTTTGCGTCTGATAGCATCCTCAACGTATTCCATACCATCTCGCAGGGTAAAGGCCAGTTCCTGGACCGCCGTTGCTCCGGCTTCTCTGATGTGATATCCGCTTATGCTGATGGTATTCCATTGGGGAACATATTTGGTGCCGAATTCAATCGTATCACTGATAAGCTTTACCGATGGTTCGGGCGGACACATTAAAGTTTTCTGGGCAATGAATTCCTTTAACATATCGTTCTGTATGGTCCCGCCGATGGCGGTAAGAGGAATCCCCTGATCCTGCGCGGAGGCACAGTACATGGCCCATAAGGCGGTGGCAGGAGGATTAATAGTCATAGAGGTGGTTATTTTATCCAGCGGCACTCCTTTAATAAGATCGTGGAAGTCATCAATGGTGTCTATGGCTACACCGCATTTTCCGCACTCGCCCTTGGCTTTGGGTGAGTCAGTATCATAGCCCATAAGAGTCGGAAAATCAAAAGCCGTACTTAAACCGGTTTGTCCGGTAGTTAACAGATAATGCCAGCGCTTATTGGTTTCCACCGCAGTGCCCATTCCCGAAAACATTCGGAAAGTCCAGTACTTCCCGCGATACCCGGTAGCCTGATTTCCACGGAGATAGGGAAATTGACCGGGATAGCCGATATCTTTTTCGAAATCCATGTCCTTGATATCTTCCGGCCCGTAAATTCGCTTTATTTCCAAATCCGAAACGGTACTCCAACGTTCCTTCTGATCAGCCTTTTTCCCAACAATCCTCTTGACCTCATCTTCCCAGTTCTTCCTCAAGAGGCTTGATTTATCCAACAGTTCTTTGGTAAACAATAACATTCCCTCCTTCTTTTCCGGGTCAATCCACAATTCAGTATTCAATGCCTGCTCTATCTTTAATGCCGGCATTGTAATGGTGTTTTATCTCGGTCACTTCACTGACTAAATCGGCTATTTCAATTAAACCGGGTGAAGCATAACGACCGGTCAATATTAAATCCAAATTCGGGGGTTTATGCTTCACTAAATCCAGAAGTGCCTCCTCCGAAATGAGTCCGAAATCTACCGCCACATTTATCTCATCAAGAATAATCATGTCATAGTTGTTGCTGTGGATAATTTCTCTGGCCTTTTCAAAGCCTTGCAAGGCCTGGTCAATATCTACCTGGGCAGAATTCTCCCTCATTACAAAACTGTCAAGCCCAAACTGATAAATCGAAATATTGGGAAGGTATTTTTCACACGCAATAATCTCGCCATATTTTCGGCCTTTCATGAACTGAATCATACAGACCTGGTATCCTTGACCAATAGCCCGTAAAGCCTGACCAATGGCAGAAGTGGTCTTACCTTTGCCGTTGCCCGTAATAACCATTACCAGACCACGTTTATCGTTAGTAGCAGTGGTTTCCATTACCAAACCTATCACCTCCCTTTTACTCTTAATCCCCGAGAAATGCTGAAAAGAAAATCTCTCCATTTTTTAAATAGCAACATCTGTGCCAATACTTATCTGTTCTTTCCTGAAGACTGATATAATGGGGTTTGGCGTGGTGTATGCAATGATATAAAACATGATTATTTGTTGAGTTCCTGCAACAGCTTTGAATTCTTTAGTTTACTGCATTTTGGCAATAAATCAGAGAAAATCACGTATATTTCGAGCTGTTTATGTATAAAGCCAGCTCATTTATTGATTCTTTTCATAAAAAAAAGGAATAGCCGGCCAGCTATTCCTTTAAATTTGACTTAATTCGTTGCAATCTGTGAAAACTTTAGTTTTATTATTCTGTTGCAGATCTGAATTAGCTGTTGTTATCCTGCAATATTTGTATGGCGCAAAAGCCTTGACTTTTATTATTAGGCGAAATCTTATATTTGGCTGCTTTTCTAACTACCGTTGATGCGTCTACTTTTAATTCTTTGGCCATCTGGCGGGTAGTTTTATATTTGGCATAGGCTTTCTCCAACAATTGTTTTTCAACGCTTTCCACCGCCTCCCGCAGAGGAACTATACCTGAAACCATAACATACGGGGAATTCAGATCGGTACTATCGCATAGATGCGAGGGGAGATCTGCGGTGGTAATAATATCTTTAATCGTAATAACAACCATTCTCTCGATTAAGTTTTCCAACTCCCGGACATTACCGGGCCAATCGTACCGCATTAAGTTATCGACCACACCGGGAGAGATTTTCTTGTTCATATTATATTTGCGATTAAACACCTGCAGGAAATGCGCTACCAGTGCAGGTATATCTTCCTTTCTTTCCCTCAGTGCAGGTACCTGCACCGGCACTACATTCAATCTGTAATAGAGGTCCTCCCGGAACTGTTTCTGCTGGACCATTTCCAGCAGATGCCGGTTGGTAGCAGTTACAATGCGAACATCAACGGTAATGCTGCTCTCTCCGCCGACCCTGGTAAATTCTTTACTCTGCAGGAAACGCAATAATTTCACCTGTAAATTGAACGGTATTTCCCCAATCTCATCCAGGAACAGGGTGCCTCCGGCCGCCAGTTCAATCACTCCCGGTTTGCCTTCCTTTTTCGCCCCGGTAAAAGCACCGCCCTCATAACCGAATAATTCCGACTCCAACAGGTTTTCGGGAATGGCCCCGCAGTTTACTTTAATTAAAGGCTTATCTTTTCGGGCGCTGTTGGAATGAATGGTCTCGGCAATCAACTCCTTGCCGGTACCCGATTCGCCGGTTATGAGTACGGTGGAGCCAACTGTGGCCAGTCTTATCACCATGTCGATCAGGTTTCTCATCCGGGTAGAAGTTACTACCATCTTCTCACTGCCCGTATATTTTAGTTTCAGGGCTTTAAGCTGGGTTTCATAATGCTGGCTTAAGCCTTGCTCCTTTTCAAGTTCCTGCTTTAATAAATTCAATTCAGTTATGTCTCTGACGTTACATACGACCCGGATTATCTTATCATTGGCATCAAATACCGGGTTCCCCGTTGTTAAGGTAAGTTTGCCGCTTTGGCTTTCCTGCATGACCGTGATGGATTTCTTCTGCTCCAAAACATGCAATGTAACCGGATCAGAAATTATGCCGTCTCTTTTAATTTCCGCCACGCTTTTTCCCCGGTATTCATTGGTATCGATCAGGGTCAGCTGCTCAAATGCCTTGTTGTAACGGAGCGTAATGCCATTGCCGTCAGTTATGAATAACCCATCATAAGATGATTCAACTATAGCGTCCAGTTCCTTGTTTAATTCCTTAACATAATTCAATTCCTGCGACATTTTATCCAGGTCGGATATATCCTGTAAAACTGCTACCGCGCCTATAATCTTGCCGTCCTTTACGATGGGAGAACGATTGGAAATCAAGAAATGGCCATTTAGCTCTATTTGTTTTAACGGTTCTTCTTGTCCGGTTTTAACCACATTCACCAAATCACTGTTGGGAAGCACTTCCAGTATATTCTTCCCGATCATATCCATACCATTTACGCCCAGGAACCTGGCCATGGATAAATTACAGACCTTGATCATGCCATTCTCATCAACTGAAATGATCATATTGTGAGTAGAATTAATAATCGTATCATATTCATGTGATATGGTGCGATAAGAGTTAAAGAAAGCTTTGGCGATATCGCCGCTGGTGATTATTCCCACCACTGTGCCGTTCTCGTCCACCACCGGCATCCGTGGCACAGTTGGATTGACTACTTCGCCAAACTCATCATCAGGATGTCCGGTTAAGATTTCCCGGGTCATTAAATCTTCGACTTTGATGTTTAAACTCATCTTTCGGTTTATGGCCCGGTAAATATGGCTTTTGGTAAAAAGCCCGATTAATTTGGCATCATCATTCAGGACCGGTGCACCATCTATCTTATTTTCCATAAAAATAGTTACGACCTCACCTACGGTCTGGTCAGGCCTTAAAGTTAATGGATCGCAACTCATAATTTCCCGTACCTTAATAAAAAACACCCCCTATCTTTACTAAATACCAGGTTTATCTCTGTTTTCCATTTTTTGCTATTATTATGCAACTATTATGCGTCTATATAATAATATATGTCAAAGCTTAGAATACAGAGATTCATATTTGAATGGTTTATTTATTTAATTATTGATATCATTAAAATATGGTTTATACCTGCGGGGCAGGTAATGATCCGGAAAATTTTCAGGCGTGATTTAAGTCTATAACTATTTATTAATAGGGAGGCAGAGAGATATGGAGAAGATTGCAGTAAAATTCAGAAAACTTGTACCTTGGGCTAAACTACCGGAATATGATACAAGGAATGCGGCCGGTTGTGATGTTAGTGTTGCTATACTGGACAACGTCGTATTGTATCCCAATGAAGTTAAAAGTCTGCCTACTGGTTTTGCCATGCTTATTCCAGCCGGTTACGAGGCTCAAATAAGGAGCCGGGCCGGTATGGCCAACAAAGGTATTGTGGTGGCAAATTCACCTGCTACCCTTGATGGCGACCACACGGAAGAGATTAAAATCCTGCTTCTGAACATAACCAATAAGCCGATTCGCATTATTCCCGGGCAAAAAGTTGCCCAGATGGTCTTTGCTCAGGTGGTAAAGGCCGAGTTTGCCGAAGAATAAAAGGCATCTTCATGACTGAGGATGCCTTTTAAAATCCATATCCCAGAGCAAGCAAAAAAGTCCAAGAGCAAGGCATTGAGGAAAGACCGTGATTGAAGCGTACATGAGTACGGAGATTGAATGGACTTTCCTTAATAATGCAGCTATTGGGCTTTTTTGACGTTCAAAGGGCATCTTCATGACTGAAGATGCCCTTTATTGTTTAATTAACCGTCCATGCCCCGAGGACACAGCCACTTATGAAAACTGAGTATATCTCATATCCGTAGCAGGCCCTACAGCCCCGACGTCAGGAGCGGGCTTCAGGGCCGGGTTTTTCCCATGTTATATTTTTTACCGGCCTGAAGGGCTACGCCCTGTAGACCGGACTACGGTTTATATGGTTGTCTTATTAGGATCTGTGTTAATCATAATTAATCTGTGTCCTTCTGTGTTGAATTTTCATATTAAGATAGCTTGTGTATAAATAATCCGCTTCTTAACTTGGGTTCGAACCAGGTCGATTTGGGTGGCATTACCTTACCGGCATCAGCAATATCCATGAGGTCTTCAATTTCGGTCGGATACATGGAGAAAGCAACTGCCATTCCTGCTTCCACTCTCCTCTCCAGTTCCTGCAAACCCCGGATTCCTCCTATGAAATCGATTCTCTTGTCCGTTCTGGGGTCGTCAATACCAAGTATGGGCCGCAGCAGCTGGTTTTGCAGAATTGAGACATCCAGGCGTTCTACCGGGTCATCAGCCGGAAAGCTGCCTTCCCGCACCTTAAGCGTATACCACCGTCCTTGAAGATACATCCCGATCCGGTGTTTACATTCAGGCCGGTAAGGCCCCCGATCTGAACAGGGTGTAATATCGAATTTCCGGCCTACGGCGTCCAGAAAAGCAGTCTCGCTGAGTCCGTTCAGGTCTTTGACTACCCGGTTGTAATCCATTATATGAAGTTCATTGTCCGGGAAAATTACCGCCAGGAAATAGTTGAATTCTTCCTGACCGCTGTAGGCAGGATGTTCCTGGCGGCGCATCTGACCTACCCGCACGGCTGAGGCGCAACGGTGATGTCCGTCCGCAATATACATGTATTTAACCGTCTGGAAGAGTTCCTGCAAACGGGTGTTGACGGCCATATCGTCTATCAGCCATATGACATGACTGATCCCGTCATCGGAACAAATATCATAAATAGGTTGGTGCTCCGTCCACTTTTTTATAATCGCAGCAATCTCGGGCTGTGCCCGATAGGCCAAAAATATGGGGCCGGTATTGGCATCACAATAATCAACATGCCTGATCCGGTCTGCTTCCTTATCCGCCCTGGTATTTTCATGTTTCTTAATAATGTTATTAAGATAATCATCAATAGAGGCGCAGGCTACCAGCCCGGTTTGTTCCCTTCCGTTCATGACCTGACGGTAAATATAAAAACAGGGTTGGGTGTCTTCCACGAGCACCTTGTCTGCGGCCATCCTTTGCAGATTTTCCCGGGCTTTCAGGTACACTTTTTCATCATATAAATCAAGGCCCGGATCCAAATCAATTTCCGCCTTGTCCACATGCAGGAACGAATAAGGGTTGCCCTTAACCATCTCTCTGGCTTCATCACTATCCATAACATCATACGGTAATGCTGCTACTTGTGCCGCCAGTTCAGGCCGTGGTCTTAAGGCACGAAAGGGTCTTACTATTGCCATTCTCTAACTCCTCCTGTTTGATTCCGACTCAACCTACTCACAAGCTTCATCGTTCATAGGCTTGATGATATCAGTATATATTATTTTCATACCCAATGCATCAGCCCGACGGGCTACTTCCCGATCAATGCGGCCAAATCCTATTATACCGAGGCACTTGCCGTTAAGTTCGACCCCTGGTATGTGCATTTGATTAAAGTTCTATAATTTTAAAATATCATCAATATTACCGATTAATTCTTTTAGTTCATCCATGGTGCAATCTGCCATATGGGCAATGCGGAAAGTCTTGTCCTTCAGCTTGCCATAACCGTTGGATATTTGAAAACCGCGCCGGCCCAGTTCCTGGTTCAAAGCCGCCACATCGATTTCCCGGCTGTTTTTCATGTTAGTCAAAGTATTGGACAGGTATCTTGCGTCGGCAAACAGTCCGAAATTCTTTCTGCCCCAGTCACGAACGTACTCCGCCATTTCCTGATGCCTCTGGAAACGGTTCTCAATCCCCTCTGCCATGATTCTGTCCAGCTGGTAGTCCAGAGCAAACATGTGGGACAGGGATGGGGTCGAAGGATACTGATAATCCTTTTTCTGAATATAGTCATACAGGGCCAGCAGGTCCAGATACATTCCCCGGAAAGGTACCTGTTTGGCTCTCGCAATCGCCTTTTCAGAGAAGGAACAGATAGACATCCCCGGCGGAAGCCCCAAGGCTTTTTGAGTTGAGGTAATGCATATATCTACTCCCAGTTTGTCAACTTCAATCCTGGTCCCGCCCATGGAACTAACTGTATCCAGGCAATATACTACCTCCGGGTATTTTTTTACTACATCCGCGATGGCTTCCACCGGATTCATCAAACCGGTGGAAGTCTCGTTATGGGTTATGGTAATCAAATCATATTTTCCAGTGGCAAGCACTTCATCGACCTGCTCCGGTGTAGTAGCTGTTCCCCATTCCACTTCAAATAAATCAGCCGGGACATTATTGTTCCGGGCCATTTCAAACCAGCGGTTGCCAAATGCTCCTACCGAAAATACAGCGGCTCTTTTAAGGGTGCAGGAACGTATAGCTCCTTCCATCAGCCCGCTGCCGGAACTGGTGGAGAGCAGTATTTCTTCCCCGGTAAAGAATAATTTTCTTATCTTGTCACTGATACTCCGCTGCAGGGCTGAAGCATCCTTGCTGCGGTGACCTATCATAGGTGTGGCCATTTTTTCCAGTACGTCGTTTCTAACTTCGACCGGTCCCGGAATAAATAATTTTTTATGCACGACCATTCCTCCCAATCGTTCTAAATTATCTCATGGCTTTGATCTTCTGCTATCTGTTGGACATAATCCTAGTATTCCTTAATTATATAGCTATATTATTATAAGCTATATACCGCAGAGGGTATATTGTCAAATGAATTGCAAAATGGGGAGGATCCTTTTGTACAAGTTACAAAAGGATCCTCCCCACCATTAATTATATCTGTCACCGACAGCACGACAGCCATACCGTTTCAGGTCTTCCCACCATTTTTATCCCTATAAAAGTCTGATGGACATCTGCCTGTTTGCTTATATGCCCCTAACTTCTATCAATTGCTCAAAAGCCTTCTGCATGTTATCATGCTGGAAAAGCCGGCCCATGGCAGTATACATGCCAATAACCTGATTATCGATTGCAGCATCCAAATCACCGGCCAGTAAATCACCCTCAACCGCCTGGTTTATCAGTAAATTCGCCTGAGTCAAAAAGCGCGACACAATGCTGTTAACAGAAGGCTGGATTTCAGCGGCTAATTGCTCTGATACAGGCGGTTCGATAATAGGTCCGCCATTATTATAGAAGTAGGTCAGCAGTCCATTTAAATTCTCGCGGGAAATTTCCTCCAGTTTTCTTTTAATAACCAATTGTTTAAGGACCATATTGGTATACGGGTTTTTTCTGCCTTTGTTCCTTTCCGCTAATTCAACATAAACGGAACTGATATATTTCTGCAGGCTAATTCCCAGGGCATATACATCCTCGGCACTGCGGGGGCAAACTACCGGAGCCGCTTTGCTCTGATATTTGGGCATTTTGATGGAATCCGGTTTTACGGTCAAGTAAATTTTTTTAGTCTTGGAATCGTTAGCCATTATCTCCATTTGCAGTTTTTTCACATCTATCATTTTCGTCATCTTCCTTTCACGTTAATTATTTTTCTTTACTATTTTATAAAGCAATTTCCGTGCCAATATTTTTAAAAAAGCTTTTAAGTAAGCAAAAAGCCCCTGACTCAGGGACTTTATATTAAAAATTTATTTTTTTAAGGTTTTATTCTAAATTTATATGTAGCAAAAGTGTTGCATTATTTACATAATATGTTATTAATGCGACACTTTTGCTACAATCATTTATATGTCGATACAGTTCTGGGACAAACCCTTCTAGTTATCAATGCAATAGTTTTTCATTTTTCTATACAAAGTACTGCGTGAAATACCAAGTGCTGCGGCCGTCTTGCTGACATTGCCGGCATTATCATCCAAAGCCTGAATTATCCTCTGTTGTTCCTGTTCAAGTGCATTCAATTTTCGTATATTGCGGTTTTGCGATGATCCAAGGCTGTGGCTGGCCGCATTAGGTTCCCATTCCCACCTGTCCCGGGAATGGCCAATAGCCATATTCACTATTTCCGGAGGAAGGTGTTCTATAGTTATGTGGCCGTCTTCAGCCATTAAGAGGATTCTTTCCACTACATTCTGCAGTTCGCGAATGTTGCCCGGCCAATCATAATTTTCGAGGCAGGCCAGCACTGCCGGATCAACCCCGGTAATATACCGGTTGAATTTGGGAGAGAACAGCTTCACAAAATGATTGAATAACAATTTGATGTCTTCACGTCTTTCCCGCAAAGCCGGAATTGTGATTTGAACTACATTCAGCCTGTAGTATAGATCGGCCCGGAACCTTCCCGCTTCAACCAGAGCCAGCAAATCCTTGTTGGTAGCGGCAATTATTCTGACATCAACGTTTATGAGACTGTCTCCGCCCACTCTTAATATGGCTTTCTCCTGTATGGCCCGAAGCAGCATGGCCTGCTGGTCCAAAGGCATGTCCCCAATCTCGTCCAGAAATAATGTTCCTTTGTTAGCCAGCTCAAATTTACCGGGTCTTCCGCCCCGCCGCGCCCCGGTGAATGCTCCTTCCACATAGCCGAATAATTCGCTGCCCACCAATTCACGGGGCAGTGCAGCGCAGTTAATAGCCACAAAAGGTCCGTTATTACGCAGACTGCCATTATGAATGGCCTGAGCAAAGACTTCTTTGCCGGTCCCACTTTCGGCCTGCAGAAGAACGGTTGAATTATTGGCACCTGCCATCATGGCCAGTTTAACCGATGTTTTTAATTTTTCACTTTCACCGATTATGGAATCAAAAGTAAAGCTGGCATGAGCTCCGGTAAAACTATTGACAAGTTGTTGCACCTGCGCGATGGGCCTTAAGATAATAGTAGCCCCGACCACTTTTTTATTTTCACCATAAACAGGTTTGCCTGAGGCGGTAGCATGTATTTTGCGATATTTGCCATCAAGCAAAATCTCCCAGTCATCAAAAGGCTCCCCGGTTTGAAGCAGGTTCAATACATTAGGGGCTTTTCCTAAAAATAAATCCCCAATATAAACCCCGATCAAGGCTTCATCTGAATAACCGAGAATTTTTTGCGCAGTCCGGTTAAAATGCGAAATTCTGCCCTCCTGATTCAATACAATAACACCATCTGACATGGTATCGAAAATATTGGTTAATTCGCTGTGCATATTCTTAAGTTGCTGCTGCTCTATGCGCAACTGCTTTTCCTGGTACATATGACAATTTTGGGCCTTATTCAAACCATTAAATACTGCTACCGCCATTTGATAACAGGAATTATAACCACAAGCAGCACAATTTCTAAAATCCTTTTCTTCATATTTGTGCATTTCAGCGTAAATAGTTTTCAACTCACTTTTATTGGGCATTTTTAAATGATTCTGAGACAAATCACTGTAGTTGCAATAAGAAAAATCATATTTTTTAATAATATCAGCTAAAAAGTTCTGCAGTTGTTCATTAACTTGCCGATCGCTGGTACTTGTTTCAGAACGAACAGCTACGGAGCTTTCTATCTCATCAATCGACTTTTTATTATTAATACAGCCAACTCCCATATTACATCCTTTAGTGCAACTCAAAACGTCGACTATTTGAGGAAGATTAGGTTTTCGGTTTAAAATAGAATTTTCCAAATTATAAAGATATTTTTCAAACACCAGCCTGCCTTCAATTCGGGTAATCGAACTGGCCGGTGTATCAGGATAGTGGAATAGATAGCTTTCCTTCAGACCACCGGGAGTGGAGAAACTGGTAGCAACTCCTGCTGCCACCGCATTATCAAATTGCCCATTATCCAAATGTTCCAAATTGATATCGTTCTTTTGCAGAATTTCCAATAATGAAGTATAGGTTACATTATATTTAACCGCCCGGCTATCCTGAAACTCCCTGCTTTTGGCCAGGCAGGGGGAAATAAAAGCCAGTTCCGCATCGGGATGCAGTGATCTAACATAAACGGCCAAATTATAAACCGGGCTGCCGATAGGAGCCAGGTAATCGATCAGATTCGGGTGATTCAGTTCAATATACTTGACTACCGCCGGGCAAGGCGTAGCTATGAGAGGCGTCTTCACCCTTCCCGACTGGATGGCATCATGATAACAGGCTATAGTGATTTCCGCACCCAAAGCTACATCATACACACCTCGGACACCCAGCAGTCTCAAAGCCGTAATCAGTTTGGGCAGGTCGAAATTACTCTGCGCTGAAGGTGCTACCAATGTAATTATTTTCTTCTGGTGCAAATCCGCCTCAAACTGAATAGCATCATCGATAGCAAACCGGGCGCTCTTTTCCATTTTACCTCCGTGGCTCCTGACACAGGCCTCAATACAACGACCGCAACCGATACAGAGGTTATTATTGAATTTGATAACATTCCCGCTGCCATTGTTGCATATTTTGACCGGGCACACCGCTATGCATTGATGACAGTTGGTGCAGTTTTCTTCCTTAATACCTATTATTTCTCTTAAAATTTTCATATCTCAGATCGCCTTCTTTCATCCCGGATATAAATCCAGAGTGCGCCGGGCTGTATTTGTGATATGCATCTAAAGCATATATTGATATCTTAAATAGATTATACCTTGATTATATAGTACAAAACAGGAAATTGGGCACTGAAAATATTGGTGATATAAATCAAACCTTGCTCATACTGTTTATCGCGATGAACCGCCGATAAAAAAAGTCCGGGAGATATATGTTAAACGATATCTCCCGGACTCTTATCGGTTGGACCGGCAAGGCCTGCCTGCTGGCCCATCTGCTTTTAAAGCAAGATTTACAGTTTAAATCTTGCAATCAGTTTATTTAATACCTCTGAGTTTTCCATCAGGTCATTGGAGACCCGTTCCAGTTCTCCGGCTGATTGGGTAGCTTCCTGGGTTCCATGAGCAACTTGCTGGGAAGCGGCTGCCGTTTGTTCGACCGTCTCGGAAGTGGTGTCGATCGAACGGGCGATTTCTTCCATACTGGCCAGAACTTTGTTCATGCTCTCGCTCACGCTGGCGGTAATGCTGCCTAACATACCCACATCTTCCCGGTATTGATGCACCGTTTCCTGCATGGATTTATAATCACCGGTGACATCCTGTTCAAAGAATTGCAGCAGCCTGCGGGTATTGGCAACCAGGTCATTCACTGCCGTATGTACCCGGCCGGTTAAGAGCTGAATCTGGGAAACAGCTTCACTGGAGTTCTCTGCCAGTTTACGTACTTCTTCAGCCACAACGGCGAAACCACGTCCCTGTTCCCCTGCCCGGGCTGCTTCAATCGCGGCATTAAGTGCCAGCAAATTGGTCTGATCCGCAATACCGGAAATGGTACTGGCCAGCCCCGCAATCTGCTCGACTACTTTGGCCTCTTCCATGGCCCGGAGAGTATCCTCTTCGATCTGGCGGTATACATTGCCGCCTTTCTCCTGGGCTTGCTGCAGCTGTTTGGCCGTTTCATCAACCCTCAGTTCGATTTCCTGGGAATCCTTATATCCCTTCATTGATTTATCATTAACCACTGATAAGGAATGGGTTACCTGTTGGCTGGAAGCATTAATCTCTTCAAAAGCGGCTGAAAGCTCTTCCATGCTGGCGGATATTTCCTGGATGGAGCTGGAACTTTCCTGCATCACGGATGACAGATTGCTGCCTGACTGCCGCAGCTCATTGCTGACATTATTCACCTTTTCGGTAGTACTGTGCAGTTTCACTACAATATCGCGGATCGCCTCCGCCACCTTATTGAATTTACCTGCAATGGCGCCAATTTCATCGCTGGATCGGACCTCGGCCAAGGTGGTCAAATCACCGTTTGCCATACGATCCATATCTTTCACCAGTTCAGGGACACTGGCAATTGATCTGCGAATCATTATGTAGACTACAGCCCCAACCAGCAGCAAAGCGATTATATAAAGAAAGATCATAAGCCGCTGATAGCTTTTCAGCTCTTTTTCCACTTCTTTCTGGGGCATGCTTACTCCTAAAGACCATCCATTGGAAGGCAAGGCATTATAGGCAAAATAGTACGAATCGCCATTTTTATCATACATGGCACGCCCGCTCTTATTGGAAAGCATTTTTTTGGCGATAACGCCCAGACTTCCTTCGTATTTAGTAATATTATCTTTTAGTATCTTATTTTTATCCTTATCATAGACTACGGTCCCTTGATTACTGGCTAAAATTGCCGAACCTTTGTAGTCGATATTATAACCTTTAATAATTTCTGTTAGTTGGGTCAACCGAACATCGACCGCAACTACCCCAACTATATTTTGGCTCTGGTCATAGACGGGACCGGCAATCGTAATAACCATTATTTTGGTATTCGAATCAGCATAGGGCTCGGTGAATATAATACCTTTCTTCTCTAAAACCTGCGTATAGTAGGGCCGCACATTCACATCAAAGCCCGGCAGCATCCGGCGATCATCATTAGCTATGTAACCTTTGCCTTTGCCAATACACAGATAGACCAGTTCCATATTGGAATCCGTCTTTTTTATGTTCTGCAGATTATTAATGACCTCGGTATATTGGGGATTGGAATTTAGCTGTTCAGGATTTTGAACGCTGCGGGCGTAATCAATTAGATATTGATTTTGGCTCATCTGCACCACGTCTTCAACCTTCAAGGCGAAGAAAGCATCCAGGGATTGTGTAATCTTGTAGGATTGATCCTCAATTCGGGCATCCAGATCCTTTTTCATTATTTGTCTGGTATTTGAAAAACTAACCAAACCAGTAACTAAAAAAGCGATGATAACAACAGTTAGTACAGTAACAATTACTTTATTGGCGAGACTATCGTTCAACTTCTTATGCAAGGTAAATCATCCCCCTTTTTGTTGAAATTACTGCGAGAAAAGGATTTGCACAATTCACCTCCTTCAGGTTTATCTCCCTACAATTACTTCAGAATAAAAATTTTACATATTAGCATCATATTATGTTAGGGTATATACCTGTGATTGTCTATAGGACCTTGCGTACAAATTAGGCCAAAAAGCCGCAATTTAAGAAAATAGACCCAGGAAGATTCGTTTAATGATATTTTCTGGATTTTTCATAGTACTGGGAGGTATCTCCTGTTATTGCTATTATGGATTTTAACCTGTCGTGCACAGTGAAACAGGTTAAAGCCATAAAAAAACAGCCTGCGGTATAAAGGCAGGCTGCCGGTTAAACGTATTGACTAATAAATTTTGGTCTTATGCCGCATAATGCCAAGCTTAAACCAATGTAATATGAGGCTGCTGGCCTCCTCATCCATCCCTCTAAGCATGATATTCGTTCCCAAAGTACCGGAGGCCAGGGCTACTCCCAGAGTAGTCAGACCTCTGCGTTCCTGAAAAAAGTTACGCGATATATCCAGGGACTGAATTCTTCGGCGGGGAAGGATAGTGCTTATTCTCCCTATGACGCGCGACCTCAATAACAGCTTATTCTCCTCCATCTTCCAGCCGGCATCTCTGTACTGGCAGATTCCCAGCCAGCCCGCCGGCAATAGCAATAAGAAAGATAAATAACCCCAGGGCAGGAAAATGGTACACCCAATTGCGATTAGCAAAGCAGGTATTATATTTATCCATAAATAACGGGGCCTGGACCTGGTGGGTAAGCCCTGCACCTGCAAAGGCATGGCAAATTCAGGGACTGTTTCTTTCAAAAACCGCATCAGCTGATCTTTCGGCAGCAGGGGGAATAATACATTTCCTTCCCCTTTTTTGCCGATATTGCTGATACTTACGACCTGTATGCTAACCATCCCGAAAGGTTGTCTTAATAGACCTTCCACTACCTTGACAGCCTGAATCCGTTTAATCGGAATGGTTAATTGCTGTTTTTCCAGTAAGCCATGGCTTATCTTTATGCTTTGGCCTTCCCGCGTAAGATGAAAGTTTCCATATTTAATGATGGTCCCCAATAAGGATAAGAGCCAGGCCACCAGCAGCAAGAGTATAACAGCCGAGATAATCAGGCTCACCTTTCCGACCGCCAGGCTCTCGGCATAATCGATCATTTTATTCCAAATATGCAGGTTGGTGAAAATATCATCCAGCTGGGAAAAGAATACCAGCATGGCACTGATGACTACCCCTATTCCGTTGGAAGTAGTGGCTAACAATAACAGCGCCCGGGTAGATAAGGTATACTCAATTGCGGTATTTTCTTCATCCGTATGGTTCAAAACCTTTTGACCCGTCTGCAGTATCCGGCGTAACTCTTCGGCTTTCTCCCGGGATAGAGCTGCCAGTACAAACTCAGCTTTTGTTCCCCCGCCGGCGGTCTCCACTTCAACTTTAACCAGTCCGAACATGCGCTGCAAAACACCGGCTGAAATCTGTACGGTTTGAATTCTTTCGAAAGGGATGTATCTTTTCTTTCTGACCAGAACCCCAAATTCCAAACGCAATTCCTGTTCATGCACATAAAAGACATAGCGCAGCCAATACAGCACACCGTAGGCAATGAAGATAATCAGTAAGAAAGGGAGCACCGCCAACAGCCATTTATGATTGCCCCCGGCCAGGAAAACCAGGAAGAGAGGAAGAGCTGCCTGGACCAGGTTATACAGATTGTGAATAAAAAAAGATATTATTGCTACCGGGTGTAACCGCTGCGGTTCATACATCTTCATCCACCACCCGGGCCAGTTCTGAAATACGGTCTCTCAATACTGCAGCCACCTCATCGGCCAGAGCCGGAATTTCATGATTTCCGGCCGCAGTCGATATACTTACGGTAGAAAGGCCAAAATGCCGCAAAAGCGGGCCCTGTTCAGTATCTACATGCTGTACCCGCACCATTGGAATTAAGGTGCGGGTTTTGATAAATACCCCGTGCAGGAGGTCAATCTCCTGCTCGGAGACCTCATAACGCCACGTCTTCCAGATGATATCAGGTTTGAAAAAAATAGAAAAGACTGCATCCGCCAGGGTGAGAACCACCAATACCACGGCAATCCAAAAAGGCCATTGCCATAAGTGCACCGTAAAATAGTAAGCGCCTGGAATCAATAATAAGAAAATTGATTTGATAATTGCAGTCCAGCGCCAATAATGCACAGCTTTTATATCAATACATTGTTTAGGATCTTCTCTCAAGCATTGCCACCTCACCAACAGTTTACAATATTTTACCAGAAAGTAAAATTGTGAGTACTAAAAGCACTTCAACTGTTATTAAATAGTATTGCGCCAGGTGAGTCAAGTTCAAGAGAGATTAAAGAAAAACATGCCAAGTTATGTTCGTACTGCCCGCGCACCTCCTGGGGGCAGCAGAACAAATTATAGTAGGATATAGTACTTTTTTATGGCATTTCAAAAACAGTTTGTTCATTAATATCGGTAGTTAATGCACGCAGCGCATTTTCGACTATATGCCGGCGCAGAATAAATTCTTCATCCGGGCTTAGCTGCGGATTACCCAAGGGATGAGGAATAGCTACGGCAGGATCAATACGATTAGCACCTACGGTCAATGAAATAGGCACTACCGTACAGATATGGACCACCGGGACATCCACCACGTCCTCCAGTTCTTTTACCATCGTTGCGCC
>ENA-UOOK01000606-UOOK01000606.1-fermentation-metagenome-genome-assembly--contig:-NODE-606-length-47690-cov-10.801700_pt1 | contig 47690 bp, 43 predicted proteins | sample MGYA00245777_ERZ724023 | MGnify/ENA primary metagenome ERZ724023 (study PRJEB28704, sample SAMN03018312) | fermentation metagenome | biome: anthropogenic terrestrial biome; feature: soil; material...
CTATCCTGTTTACAACGATAAAGGAGAATACCTTTCTTTTATTGAATATTACATTTCTAACGGTATATCGTTTTATACCGTATATACTAACAACCTTGTAGAAGAATACGACAATCAAGGCGGAAATTTACGTAAAACAGGAGAATACATTAATATCAGTGGACTACCTATTAAATATATTATTCCGTCAGATTCGGATGAATTGGTGGGACGTTCTGATTTGGAAGATTGGACAGGTATTGTCGATAATATGGAGGATTTAATAAGTAAATATGTTGATTCTTTTTACAAGTTTTTAAACCCTTTACCAGTGATGACAGGGACTAAATTATCGGTAGGCAAGAATGGAGAAGGTGCAATTGATCCCAACTTAGCAGGACAAGTTTTGCAACTAAACGATTTAAGTACATTTGATTTTGCGGTTGCTCAAATGGATTACAATTCGTTTAAGGAACTATACAAAACCTTACATCAAGCATTGCTTAATATAAGTATGACTCCTGCTATTGCGATGAACGCTACGGATATAAGTAACATATCTGAAACAAGTATGAAGATACTTTTCTATATGGCGATATCTAAAGCAAGCATGACAAGCAAGAGATTATATGAAGGGTTCGATGAAAGATGGAAGAAGATTAAGAGGGTATTACAATATATAGATAAGGATTATGTAGGTTACATATCCTGCAACTTTAAGTTAGATGTTCCCTCAAACGATTCGGAGATAATATCAAACCTAAATACTTTATACAATATGGGCACAATTAGTATTGACACTTTATTATCTCAATCTCCTTATATATATGATGTGGAAGGAGAGAAGAAGAAGATAGAGAAAGATAATATTAATAAGGATAAGGACAATACAAATATTAATTTATAATTTTATTTTTAAATTATATTTATTAACAAAATAATTTTATTTTTATTTTTTATTTTAGTTTTGGTTGTAGGGTTAAGTGTTGTTGGCTTAGGTTTGGTTAGTTAGTTACAACTAACTTAGTAAGTATTTGTACCTAATTTTTTTTCCTGTTAAGATAGATATAAAACCTATTGTATCAAAACATCAAAGTATCAAAGTAAACACAATATATAGTATAAATGTTTACAAACGCATACTATATATTGGAAAAAGATTACAAATATAAATGTGTATAGTAATGTATTATTATTTATATTTATGAATTAATATAATTTAGAGTTGTAAATAAATTGATATAAAGTAATATTATTCATATCATTATATTGCATATATTTTGGAAACTAATTCCATATTATGGCAAATTTATTATTGATTCTGATATGTTCTTAACAATCTGCTTTACTTTGGTAAATCAGATACATAACTTAGCCGAAAATCCTAATTTTTTTTTGCATATAATATGCCTTATATGAAATTTATTATATTATTAGTCACAAAATCAATGTTTAGTGACTAATCGTTGACAATAGTTGACGATAAACAACAATAAATAAGAATTACTTAAAAGAATAAATATTCTGCTAAATACCCCATTGCCAACAATTTTAAGTACAGTTAACCTAATTTTTCATGAACGAAAAAAATAAAAAAAGGAGATAAAAATATGATTAACATAGATAGATTAAAAATGGAAATAAAAGGAGTAAATATTACAGATGAAGAAATAATTATTTATCTGCAAGAAAATGATTTAAAAGATACAGATACATACGATCCTAACAGCAAAACCAACCTAAAAAATATATATCGTACTGCCTTGTCAATTCTTGAAAGTATCGCAAACAACCCAACAGGCATGAAGAACTATAAAACAGAGGACATAAGTATTACCCATTTTCAAAATAATTTGATGCAACGTATCGACTATCTTAATAGAAAAATTCGTTTGATGCCTGATGACGATGATATAAGTTCTGACGGAGGTGCGACTTTAGAGTATATGTTCAAAGAATAAAGAAATATCTTCTAAGCATTGCAATTACTTAATTTGAAGGGTATTAATAAAAATACTTATATTTGGCTTGATTTAGCCGTTTACAAGTATTTAATAAAAAACGACGCTCTAAAATCGTTTCTAAGGCACCTTAAATATAGGGGTGGTATAGTTGTACCCCTTATTTTCAAATTTTATTTTAGAGGTAAAAAAGGAGATATAAAATTATGAATATAACATTAGACAATGACATAATTTACCTACTTAGTCAAATCGGTTATAACTGTAAAATCAATAATACAGATGCTAAGGCAATAGTTAATGCTTCCGGCACTAAAAAAGGGTATGATGACAAATCGGTAATTACTAATATTCCTCTTGCAAGAGGGGATTACTTTATTTATGACAATTTATGGTTTTTAGTAATAAACGAGATTAACGGCAAAAGATTCAATTCCTATTACAAAGGGACAATAAGAAGATGTAATTATAACATTAAGTTTATTTTTGATAATGAATTATACGAATTTCCAACGATTATTGATGGGGATAAATTCTTTTTATCTGATGAAGGAATTTTTACCTTGAAAGCAGACAAAATTACATGCACTTTACCCGAAACAGACAAAACTAAATTAATTAAAGTCAACGATCAATTTATTAAAATGGATAGTAAATGGGTGATTCAAGGCATTGACAGAACGAAAGACGGGTTAATTACTTTGTTTTGTAAAGTAGATTTATTTAACGAAAAATTGGACGATAGAAAAAACGAAATTGCCAACAGATACAAGGAACATCAAGACGGTAAGGTTGATGTTTTGACTGGGGAAATTCTTTCGTCTGACGAAGAAGGGGAACCAGTTGAACCAATTAGACCAGATTCACCCGAAAAACCAGTTCAAAACATTGAATACAAGATCGAAGGAGATTACGAATTATATCAAGAGGAAACCAATACTTATATAATACACAAATTTGTTGATGGAAAAGAAGTAGAAGGGAATTTTACATTTGATCTTAGCGATATCAATTTGGCAGAAATCAAAGAAACAACAGAAAATTTATGTGTTGTTTATGGAAAACCCGACCAATACGGAGAGATTATATTGACTGTAACTGATACGGAAACAAATGAGAAAATTCAAAAGAGAATCAAAGTTCGTGGAATATTTGGATAAAAGATGAAAAAAGGGGTTGACTTGACGTAAATTTAATGATAAAGTATGATTATAAAAAGAAAATAATCACTATATTTGATATGGAAAAATGTTTAGAAACGTTGAAATAGAGCCATTTTGCGCCTTTAGGGACTCTTAATCAGTGGGCCCAGGGTTCGAGTCCCTGAAGGTGCACCAGAAGGAACACCTTGCAACCAGTGGGTTGTGAGGTTTTTTTATTTTTATTTAGCAACCCTCAATATGGTATCTTCGTGCCACTCTGATTTTTTCCTTTCATTCCATACTCCCAACAGAGATTATTACACGCTCCAATAGAAATCCCTTTATATTATTATTTCAGGATGTATCTCTCCAATTATCATAGGAATTAGTTTGTAAATATTATGAATTAAAATCATCATAGGACATTCTAATAACAACATAAATATAAGGTGAGATGATTGATCGAAGGATAATAGCAATTCAGATATTTTTGGAAAGCGAAGAAAGGGAGGCTAACCATGAATGACAAAGAGAAAATCAGAATATTGGATGATGAAATAAAAAGGCTTAGAGATGAGGTTATAACGTGGAAAACACGATATGAGGAATTGAAAAATTGTGTAGAAATAATCAATGCCGAAAGGCTGGAAGAAGCCAAAAGGCAGAGAGAATTCCTATATTCTCTTTTAAGTAAGAAAGAGGAGGAATAGAAGGCATGGAAAATAGTTGCATTATATTGATAAGCACTTACTGAATAAAATAGTAAGTGCTTTTATATTGCCGTTTGCCATTATATGGGTTATGAATATTTAAAGAAAAATTCTTCACACTATATAAAGAAATCATTATTTTGAATAATGTGAAGGATGAAGAAAATGAAACGACTGAATAAATATTTAATCTTATTCGTAATCGGAGGGATATCCTATTTTTTTATTGAAATCTTATGGAGAGGGCACTCCCATATTACAATGTTTATTTTAGGCGGCTTATGTTTTGTATCAGTAGGTTTAATAAACGAATACTATTTCAAACTTAAAAAATCTTTATTAATACAGCAGAGTGTATCTTGTTTGGTTATAACAACATTAGAATTAATATTTGGATTAATTTTGAATGTAAGGTTGAGATTAAATGTTTGGGATTATAGTAATTTAAAATTTAATTTGATGGGTCAAATATGTTTAGAATATAGTGTTTTATGGTTTTTTCTTTCTTTACCAGCTATAATTTTTTACGATTATTTAAGGCATTGGTTGTTTGGAGAGGAAAAACCACATTATAAATTTATTTAGATTTTAATACAGATAAAAAAGAATCGGGGACAAACCCCGCTAAATGGTATATAAGTTTAATATCTTCTAAACATATCGCAATTACAGAAAATGATTACTAATATGAGGAAGAAGAATAACAAAGAACTATCTATGCCACAACGTCTTTCATCTCTACTTAGTATATCATCCATATAATAAGCACCTCCTATTATAAGAGTAAAGCCTCTTAGAATAGAGTATGAAAAATATCGGCATAGTGTTAATAAATATTTTTCTAAAATAAGAATATTTTAGAAAAATATTTATGATAATCGCTAATACTTAAAACTATTTGTGCATTTACACATAAAATAAACTTTCTAATATTTCTATTGATAATTCATTGAAGTTTTTTATTATTAAATCTGCCTTAGACAGATCTTGATTCCCCGAATTAGGATTTTTATATCCTATACATTTCATGTTTGCAGCCTTTGCAGCTTCTACTCCCGCATTGGAATCTTCTATTACTATGCAATCGGTATAAGATGCATTCATCTCATTTGCGGCTTTGAGAAAAATTTCAGGAGCGGGTTTTCCGTTTTTTACTTCTTCGCCGTTTATAAATATTTTAAAATATTTTTCCAATTGAAATTTTGTTATTATTGCATCGACGCTTCTTCGATTATTAGATGAAGCCAATCCTAAGGAATAATCTTTATATACATTTTTAATAAAACTTTCAACATTATCTACCATTTGAATATCATTTATATTTTCTATGAAATTCTCTTTATACATTTCTATTAGCTTTTCTACAGAAACGGGGATGTTAAGCTTATATTTTAATTCACTCCAGCAGTCATAATCAGTTACTCCAATGTATTTAGAATGTTCTTCCACGCTAACTTTTTTGCCGAATTTTCCTAAGAGCTTATTAAATACTTCGAAATGCAAAGGTTCGCTGTCTACAATGACTCCATCCATATCGAATATTATAGTTTTCAACATATCATCTCCTTTATTTTAACAAATATCCCACCTTAACTATTATATCTTATTGGAGGATTTATTTCATTGGAAAATTATAATATTAAAAATATAAAGTCTATTTTTTGATATAAAATAAGTTGGAAAGATTTAAGATTATAAATGCTAATATAATATATGAATAAAAAATCGATAAATGTATGAATATGCCAATGCGCTTTTGCTTAGGAGCAATTTATGATATAATCGTGAAGGGTACATATTGAAAATTGAAAGGACAGATAAAATGGCAAAAAATAAAGGAATATTTTTTATAGTGATTGCATCATTTTTATTAGGCTCTATACCGTTATTTGCTAAAGTTGCTTTTAAAGGAGGACTTAATTCATTTACTACTCTGACGTTGAGATTTTTGGGGGCAGCAGTTATTTTATTTATCTATATAAAAAAGCATGGGTATAGTTTAAAGATAAACAGAAAACAGTTTTTATTTATCATGCTTATGGGATCGGCAGGATATTTTTTAACTTCAGCCTTTTTATTTAATTCTTATAAGTATATTTCTACGGGACTTGCTACGATACTTAGCTTTGTATACCCAATTGTAGTCAATCTGTTCTCCATAGTTATTTATAAAGAAAAGGTGAATTTCAGGAAAGGATTAGCTTTAGTATTATCTATAATAGGGATATATTTATTAGTGGAAAACAAAAGTGGAGTAATGAATATAAAAGGAGTTTTATTAGCATTGAGTGGAGGGTTTGCCTATGCTTTTTATATTTTAATGGGCGCTAATAAGGATCTGAAGGATATAAATTCATTTATCCTTATTTTTTATGTAACATTAGTGGCATCTTTATGTGCTTTTACTTTTAGTACAATAACAGGCCAATTTCATTTGTATATAAATTTATACTCAGTAGTAGGCGCTCTGTTTTTATCTTTAGCCTGTACTGCAATACCCCTTATATTATTTTTAATGGCTGTAAGATGTATTGGACCTTCGGAGGCTTCAATTCTTAATACTCTTGAGCCCCTTGTGAGTATTATAATAGGTGCGATAATACTAAAAGAAAAAATAGGGTTGGGAATGGTAATAGGAACTTTTTTGGTGATATTGTCAATAATAATTATTGCTATGATGGATAAAGAGAAGAATTCGGAGAAAATGAATAATGATATATAAATATTGTCAATAATAATTTATATGAAAACAATGTGTAGGAGTGATTTTATGAAAAAAAGAATTATTATTTTATGGACAATGATTTTTATGATTGGTATTACTGCCGGCTGCAGCATTGATAGCAATAAAGATAATTCAAATATAGATGCAGAAAATATTCAAGAAGAAACAATATACATACCGGATTACTATCCTTTCAAGAAGAATACAGTTATGTATTATTCGGGAGAAGGGAATGAATATGCCGAAAAAAAATCTTATTTTGAGTATATTGGCAATAACAGAGCACAGCAGAAAATATTGAATCCGGGAACCAATATGGTAAGTATTCTTGAATATAAGGATGGAGAATTAAAAGAAATATATTCGGAAGAGGAATTTTATAATATAGAAAATTTATTGAATGTAGATGAAGAAAAAAATACAGTTATATTGAAGGAACCGTTAAATGTAGGAGCTTCATGGACTCTTCCGGATGGAACTAAAAGAACCATTACAGGTTCCAATGTAGCAATAGAAACACCTTTAAGGGAATTTAAAGCTTTGGAAGTAACTACTCAAATGGGAGAAGATAAAGTTGAGAAGGATTATTATGCTAAAGGAATAGGCCTTGTTGCAAGCATATATAATGATGGAGAAACAGAGATAAAAACTCTTCTTGAAAAAATTGAAGAGAACGCTCCCTTAGTTCAAAATATGAGATTTTATTATATTCTGAACTCAGGAGAAAAAATTGTATATACTCAAAATGATATTGGATTTAAGACGAATGAAGGGATAGAAAAACTATTTGAAAATGGATTTAAGAATCCTCCTTCAGAGAAATTAATATCTCCTATTTCTCAAAACACAGCAATAAATAAAATAAATTTTGATAAAAAAAATAGAACAGTAAAAGTTGATTTTTCCAATGAATTAACTGAAGAAATGAATGCCGGAAGTAATTTTGAAGCTCAAATAATTAAAAGTATAGTAAATACATTCGGAGATTATTATGATGCAGATAAGATATATATTTCAACAGAAGGTGTTCCTTACAGTACAGGTCACTTTCAACTTAGAGAAGGAGAATTCTTTTCGGTTGAGGAAAAGGACGTAGAAGAATTCAAATAAAAGATCCTTAAAGCCTTTTTAAGGCTTTAAGGATCTTTTATAATTAATATTCCTACTTTTCTTCTTTCTTTTCTTTCTTTTCACCTTTTGCTTTTTTATTGTCTCTTTTATCTTTATCTTTTGACATTGATTTCCCTCCTTTCATGAAATTGTATAACCTTCATTAATAGTATTCCTTTTTTTGAAAAATTTAGTATAAAAAATTAAATTTAAGCAAAAAATCATAAATTTTCTAATTCATTTACAAATCGGGAAGGGTATACTTTTTTTTCACTTTTGTTTGAATAGGTTAAAAGCATAAGATTATTTTTTGTTCTGGTCATTCCCACATAAAATAACCTTCTTTCTTCTTCCATTAGCTGAATTTTGCCGTTTTCAAAGGCGTCTATACTATTGGAAGAAGGGAAATCGCCCTCAATTAAATCTATCATGAATACTCTGTCATATTCCAAACCTTTTGCACTGTGGATAGTTGAAAGATTTACTCCTTTGGTATTATATTTTGATTGAAATGTTAAATACTCTAAATATTTCAATCTTCTTAGAAGCTCTTCTAAATTTTCTGTTTTTGCAGAGATTAATTTTAAATAATAAAGTATAGTTTTTAATGAATCAAAGGTGTATCCAAATTTTAGAGCATTTTCTTTCAAATATATTTCATATTCTAAGCTCTTTTCTATAAATGTTATTGCTTCATGAGGTGCCATATTTTTAAGCCTGTTAAAATCGATTTTTATTTCCATTATTTTTTGACGATAATCTCTGCTCAAATCATTTATTTCCAATATTCTATCGAATACTGATTTATCATAATTGAGAGTTTTTATATAATCCACATAATTTTTATATATAAAGCCTTTCATTTTAAAATATATTTTTTCAAAGGAGTTTAAATCTTCAGGATTATTAGCTACATTTAAAAATGAGATGATATCTTTTATTATCCAATGATTAAAAAATTTAACATTTACATCTCTCATATGAAAGGGAATCTTGTTATTCTCTAAATATTCTATAACACCGATAGAAGATATATTATTTCTATACAATATGGCAGCATTTGAATAATCAGCAAATTTTTTCAGTTCTTTTATTATATATTCATACTGTTCTGTTATTGTATTAAGCTTCACTATATTTATAGGAGATACATAATTATTTTTTGTAAATATATTTTTGTTGTATCTTAATTTATTTTGCCTTATAAATTTATTGCATACAGAGACAATATTTCGGGATGATCGATAATTTTCTTCCATGTAGAATATTGAAAGGTCTTTAAATTCCCTTTTAAGATCAAACAGGCCTTGAGGGAAAGCGCCTCTGAATCCGTAAATGGATTGGTCATCATCTGCCACTATAAACAGATTATTTTTAGGTTTTGCTATAAGTTTAATTATTTCCAACTGAATTTTAGACGTGTCTTGTCCCTCGTCTACTTGGATGAAATCATATTTATTTCTCCATTTTGAAAGAAGGTAAGAATCCCTCTTAAGAAAATCGAGAGTTAAAACAAGCATATCATCAAAATCTATCATTTTCTTCTCTTTTTTAAAATTTTCGTATGACATATAAATCTCTTTGAAGTGGTTTATTTCAACCTTGTTTTCTTTTAAATAATCATCAACACCAATCATCATATTTTTTATATATCCTATGCCGTTGTTTATTCCTTCTAACTTTTCATCCGCGGCCCATTCACCGTTTATATCATAATATAGATTTCTTAATATAGTGATTTTATTTATAGAATTACTGTTTCCTTCTATAAGAGTATAGGGTATTCCATGTCTATTAGTATATTCCCTCAATATGCTATAGGAAAAACTGTGAATTGTTGAAAAAGTTATGGGAATAGAGGAAGTGTTTTTAAAATTATTGACAAACCTTTTTTTCATTTCTTTGGCAGAAGCCCGGCTAAAAGTGATGGAAAGTATCTTTTCCGGCAGAATTTTATGTTTTGATATTAAATTATATGTTCTATGTAAAAGGACAGTTGTTTTTCCGGAACCCGGAGCAGCCAATATAATAGCGGGACCCTTTCCGTGATTTATGGCTTTTGTTTGTTGATCATTAAAATTTATTTTCATTAGTACACCTGCTTACAATCAGATTTTAACGTTGAATTAACATATATATTATATATTAATAATAGCATACAAGATATAGATATCCAATTTTAAGATAAAATTTACTTAAAGGTATAAAAATTGTTTGCAAAAAAGTTAATAATATCTTAAAATAATATAACACAAGGTATTAACAAAATTGAAAGTGGGTGATGGAAATGAAAAAAAAATTTAAATCTTTTGATAAAAGATTACTTCATTGGTTTAATGATACAATAAAATGCAAAGTTTTAGATAGATTTATGTATAGGATAACTAACCTGGGGGGAGGAATATTTACTACAATTATTCTTCTTGCAATGATTGTATTTGGAAAAGAAAAAATAAGGGTTGCAGGGATCGAGGGGCTTACATCTCTTTCTGTCAGCCAAATATTTGTTCAAGTGTTGAAAAAATCTTTGCAAAGGGAAAGACCGTATAATATATTGAAAAACATAAATACCTTTGGAATTAATTTAAGGGACTATTCTTTTCCTTCGGGACATACTACAGCAAGTTTTTCAATTGCTACAACAATGACTCTTAATTTTCCAAGTATTTCTGTTATATTAGTAATTTTAGCACTTACAATTGGAATTTCGAGAATGTACTTGGGAGTCCATTATCCTACAGATGTTATTGCAGGAATTGTAATAGGGATTTCTTCGGCAGTTATAATTCATTTTCAGTTTATTGAATTAGTTGAAAAATTTTCTTATATTATTTATAACTAACCCATGAAAATCCTGTTAATCTTTCAAGTGTGAACACTCTTTGTTAAATTTTCCTTAAATCTGATATATGATGATAAAAAGATAGTATTAAATAAATTAATTGTTTTATTCATATTTAGTTGACAAAACTTAAATTAAGAGTTATATTTATATTAATATATGAACAATTGCTCATATGTCCATATTAACATATAACAGATGGAAGGGATGGCTGCTATGATAGAGAAGGAATTTTTGTTAGAAGGATTGAATTGTACCCATTGTGCAGGAGAAATTGAAGAAGATGCCAATAAGATAAAAGGTGTTAAAAAAGCAAATATAAATTTTGTTACTAAAAAACTAAAAGTTGAAATAGATGAAATACCAAGGGCTGAAACTGTTTCAGATGAGGTCAGATCCATTGTGAAGAGAATAGAACCTGATGTAATTATACATGAAATTGGTGGTATGACAACGGATGAAATTAAAGATGATTTAAAGACAGAAGAGGAAGAGAAAAATGATAATATAAAATTTGTAATAGGAGTAATTGTTTTTTTAGCTGCCGTAATTTTTAAATTTGAATACAGGATTGAATTTATATTATTTTTTATAAGTTATATAATAATTGGCGGAGAAGTACTGATTAATGCATTTAAAAATATTCTTAAGGGCAAGGTATTCGATGAAAATTTCTTAATGTCTATTGCTACCATAGGGGCGTTTATAATAGGAGAATATCCTGAAGCAGTATCTGTAATGCTTTTTTACGAAATAGGAGAATATTTTCAAGGAAAAGCTGTTGATCATTCAAGAAAATCTATAAGCACCTTGTTGGATATTAGACCGGATTATGCGAATATAGAAACGAATGAAGGAATAAAAAAGGTTGATCCAAATAAAATTGAAATAGGGCAGTATATAATTGTTAAGCCCGGAGAAAAAGTTCCTTTGGACGGAATAGTGGTGGAAGGAAATTCTTTCGTGGATACATCCAATATTACAGGGGAAAGTGTCCCAAGGAGTATACAACCCGGAGATAATATTTTGAGCGGATTTGTGAATAAGGAAGGGTTATTGAAAGTAAGAACTATTAAAAAATTTGGGGAATCTACTGTATCAAAGATATTGGACCTGGTTGAAAATTCTTCAAAACAGAAAGCTAATATTGAAAAATTTATTACAAGGTTTTCTAAATATTATACTTCTGTAGTAGTTTTTTCGGCCATAGCTTTAGCTTTTATTCCTCCTTTGTTTTTTCATCAAGATTTAAGTACTTGGGTATATAGAGCCTTGATATTTCTTGTTGCGTCCTGTCCATGCGCTCTGGTAGTATCCATACCCTTAGGATTTTTTGGAGGAATAGGAGGAGCTTCTAAATCAGGCATTCTTGTTAAAGGGGGAAATTACTTAGAAGGTTTAAGTATGGCGGATACTATAGTATTTGACAAGACGGGAACTTTGACTAAGGGGATATTTGAGGTTACTGAAGTTGAAGGAGTTAAGGGCTACTCTGAAGATGATATATTAAAGTTGGCAGCCTATGGAGAAATATTTTCCAACCATCCTATTGCTAAATCTATCGTTAAACAATATGGGAAAGAAATAGATAAAAGTCAAATTTCCAATTATAGAGAGATACCGGGAAAAGGAATAGAAGTTACCGTGGAGGGAAGTAAAGTTCTTCTCGGAAATGTGAAACTCCTTCAAGAGCATGGATTGAAAGTAGCTGATAAATCGAGTATAGGTACTGTAGTATACGTAAGTAAGGACGAAGAGTATATAGGCAATATAGTAATTTCCGATGAAATAAGAGATGAATCAAAGGAAACTATTAAGAAATTAAAAGCTTTAGGAATACGAAAAACAATAATGCTTTCAGGAGATAAAAAGACTACAGCCGAACAGGTAGGAAAAGAAATAGGAATAGACGAAATTTATGGAGAATTGCTACCTCAGGAAAAAGTTGAGATGATGGATCGAATCTTGAAAAATAAGAAGGGCAAGAAAAAAGTAATATTTGTAGGAGACGGGGTAAATGATGCTCCCGTAATTGCAAGAGCAGATGTGGGGATATCCATGGGAGGAATGGGTTCGGATGCGGCTGTTGAGGCTTCCGATGTGGTTATCATGGATGATGAAATAAGTAAGGTTAAAACGGCAATAAATATTTCCCACAATACGAATAGAATAGTGAGAGAAAATGTAGTTTTTGCATTGGGAGTAAAAATGGTCGTATTGATATTAGGTGCATTGGGGATAGCAAACATGTGGAGTGCGGTATTTGCAGACGTAGGAGTTGCGTTGATTTCAGTGTTTAATTCTATAAGAGCATTAAAAGTGGAAGAATAATTCTTCTGTTTTTTTTAATATACATTAGTGTATGTTTTCCGTAAAATGAGTTTCAAAAAAGCTTTCCTTAATTTATTAATATTTCAATGGAAGCTTTTTTATTATTATGATAGAATTAAAACGAGAGGGGATGAACAGGGTTATAATAATGGAAATATGGATTATAAAATAAAATTTGTAGGAGGGTTTATTATATGGACAGAGAAGATATAAATACCTTGGGATTTGGAACTAAAACTATTCATGGAGGTCATAAAAGGGATTCTCAATATGGTTCTTTGGCTACGCCTATTTTTCAAACGTCTACATTTATATTTGATTCTGCTGAACAAGGAGGGAAAAGGTTTGCCTTAGAAGAACCGGGCTACATATATACAAGGTTGGGAAATCCAACGGTTGCCGAGGCGGAAGAAAAGATAGCTTTATTGGAAGGAGGAGAGGCCGGGGCAGCGACTTCTTCAGGCATGGGGGCGGTAGCAGCATCTTTATGGACTGCTTTAAAAGCGGGGGATCATGTAGTTGCTTCCGATACTCTCTACGGATGTACTTTTTCGCTTCTAAACCATGGACTTACCAGATTCGGAGTAGATGTTACATTTGTAGATATAAGTAATCTTGAAGAACTGGAATCTGCCATGAGGCCTAATACTAAAGTTGTTTATTTAGAAACTCCTGCAAATCCCACTTTAAAAATTACCGATATTGAAGCCGTATCTAAAATAGCTCATAAGGTTAAGGGATGTTTGGTATTTGTTGACAATACCTTCAGCACTCCTTATATACAAAAGCCCTTAGAACTCGGAGCAGATGTGGTTATTCATTCGGCTACAAAGTATTTAAATGGACATGGAGATGTAATTGCAGGTTTTGTAGTAGGTGAGAAGAAGTTTATAGAAGAAGTTAAGATGTTTGGAATAAAGGATATGACCGGCTCGGTTATGAGCCCCTTTGATGCATATTTAATAATAAGAGGAATGAAAACATTGGAAATAAGAATGGAAAAGCACTGTGATAATGCTATAAAAGTAGCGAAATTTTTGGAGACTCACCCTGCCGTTAAGAAAGTTTATTATCCAGGTCTTGAGAGCTTCGAATACTATGAATTAGCAAAGAAACAGATGAAATTGCCGGGAGCCATAATTTCCTTTGAATTGAAAGGCGGAATTGAGGAAGGAAAAACGGTCATGAATAATGTAAAACTTGCGAAACTTGCCGTAAGCTTAGGAGATCCTGAAACATTGATTCAGCATCCCGCATCTATGACCCATTCGCCTTATACTCCCGAGGAGAGGGCAGAAGCCGGAATCAGTGACGGACTGGTCAGATTATCGGTTGGGCTTGAAACAGCGGAAGATATAATTGCAGATTTAAAAGAAGCTTTAGATTTGGTGATAAAATAGTATAGAACATTAAAGATCCTTATTGATGAGATTTACAATAAGGATCTTTTTTTATACTTCATAGAAAAAAATTCTACTTTGTCTTAAAGATTTTATTGCAAAAAAAATTGTTTAATTTTGTTCAATAAAATGTACAATATGTTAATATAGTTTTTTTAGGCTATGAAATAATGTATATATTGATTTAATAAAGAAAGGAATGATATAAATGCTGGAAACAAAGATTATAGAGAGCAGGGCTCATGAGATGATAGCTGTATATGAATATAAAAATAAAGATGTCAGGGGAGATTACGTTCTTCTTTTTAACCATGGCTTTGTCGGCAACAAGATAACACCCCATAGAATGGCTGTAAATTTGTCCAGAAAAATTTTAGACATGGGGATAACAACGGTACGATTTGATTGTGTAGGAGCGGGGGACAGTGAAGGAGATTATGAATATATGACCATTAATGGAGAAGTTGAAGATACTCTCAATGTAGTTGAAGTTTTAAAAAAGGATTTTAATATGAAGAAATTGTTTATGATGGGTTACAGTATGGGAGGAGCAATTGCGGCATTGTCTGCTGCAGAAGTAAATCCAGATGCATTGATATTATGGTCTCCTGTCTCCAATCCGTTTTGGAATTTTTATCATTTGATTGGACATGAAAAATTTATGAAAGGGATTAATGGGAATGATGTTGATGTGGAAGGGGATATGGTTAGCCGGAAATTTTTTGAAGATATTATTAAAATAGATCCCGTAAAAAAAATAAAAAATTTTGAAAATCCGGTTAGAATAATACACGGAAGTAATGATAACGATATACTGCCTATAAATTCTATAGCATATGAGTCGGTACTTAAAGATGTAAAAGTTAAATTTATAGATGAGGCAGATCACTGCTATTCTTCAGCAAAGTTTCAATCACAACTGATAGAAGAAACATCTAAGTTTATCATAGAACTGTTAAAGTAACTTATAATATTTCTTACAAAAAATTGTTCAATTTTGTTCAATAAAGCGTCCAATATGTTAATATAGTTTTTTTTAATATTATGAAATAATATTTACGAAAACGTTATAAATATAAACTTTATAAGTATAGAAGGAGGTGAATTTATATACTATTTATCAGGAAAAGGGTTGGACAAGTTGTTATCAGCAAAGTTTTAAAAAATTATATTAACAAAATTAAGTAATCTGGGGAGGCAATAATATGTTGAAAAATACGAAAATATCAGATGCAGAATTGTATGAAATAGTTTGTGAAGAGTTGGAAAGACAAGAAAACAATATTGAAATGATTGCATCTGAAAGTACTGTACCATTAGAAATCATGGAGTTAAGCGGTTCTATATTTACTAATAAAACTTTGGAAGGATATCCGGGCAACCGATTCCAGGCAGGATCCGAAATAGCGGATAAATTAGAGATATTGGCAGATGAAAGGGCAAAAAAATTATTTGATGCAGAGCATGTTAATATTCAGCCATATTCTGGTTCAACGGCAAATTATTGTGTTTATTCATCTATATTAAAACCGGGAGACAAAGTTCTGAGTATGAGACTTGACCAGGGAGGCCATTTAACTCATGGAAGTCCTGCAAATTTTTTGTCTAAAGTTTATGATTATGATTTTTATGGTGTAAATAAAGATACTGAATTAATAGATTTGGATGAGGTCAGGGAGAAGGCATTAAAAGATAGACCAAAGTTAATTATAGCAGGGGGAAGTTCGTATCCAAGACTTATAGATTACAAGTCGTTTTCTGAAATTGCTAAAGAAGTTGGAGCATATTTCATGGTAGATATGGCTCATGTTGCAGGGTTAGTTGCGGCAAAAGTTATACCCAGTCCGGTACCTTATGCAGATTTTGTAACAACTTCAACTACAAAAACATTTGGCGGTCCAAGGGCAGGTATGGTTTTGTGTAAGAATGAATATGCGAAATTGTTGGACAAAGGTGTATTTCCAGGGTGTTTGGGTTCTATGCATCTTACTACTATGGCGGCTAAAGCATGGCTGTTTAAACATGCTGCAACAGATGAATTTAAAAATATAATGTCAAGTATATTGGTTAACGGAAGAAAATTAGCGGAAGAATTAGAAAAACGAGGTTTTAGGATTGTAACCGGAGGAACGGATAATCATATTGTCATGGTTGATTTAAGAAAGAAAAATATAACCGGAAAATTGTTTCAAAATGCACTTGATTCAATAGGCATAACCGTTAATAAAAATCAAATTCCGAACGATCCTCAATCACCGTTTGTTACAAGCGGAGTTAGAATAGGAGTTACTTCAATTACTCAAAGAGGATTGAGGGGAAAAGAAATAGAAAAAATTGCAGAGATAATGGAAAGAGTCGCAGATGCCCCTGAAGATACCACAAATTTGGATAAATGCAGAAGAGATGCTCATGAATTAATATCAAGATTTCCTTTATATCCCGAAAATTCTTTTAATGATTAAAAAGTTCAGATCAAATTTCATATAAATGAATATTTATTTTAATTTTATTGAGGATATATAATATAGTTTCTTAAGTATGAAAAATAGGGAGGATTTATATGAGCGATATATTGAATAGAATAAATGGTGTAGTGTGGAGTATGCCATTAGTTATATTGGTTTTAATAAGCGGGTTATATTATTCTATAAAGTTAGGTTTTCCTCAAATACTTCATATAAAAGATATGGTAAAAGCGGCAGGTAGTGCCAATAAGTCTGAGAAGGGATTAAATTCTGTGCAATCATTTATATTCACGGCGGCCAGAACTGTAGGAGTAGGAAATATTGCCGGTATGGCTACAGGTATATATTTCGGGGGCCCTGGTGCGATATTTTGGTTATGGATACTTGCAATATTCGGATCTTCAATTTCTATGATTGAAGGTATACTTGCCCAAACTTATAAAGTAGAAGTTAACGGCGAATTCAAGGGCGGTCCTGCCTACTATATGGAAAATGGAATGAAGAATGCCAAATTAGGAAAAACATTTGCAGTAGCTTACGCAGTTATAACCGTAATAGGTGTAACATTTTTGATGCCTTCCGTTCAAACATATAATATAGTACAAGGACTTAACCAAGCATTTGGCTTTAATGTAGTAATAGCAGGGGTTATATTCTCTGCGATTATGGGGATAGTAATTTTTGGCGGTTTGAAAAGAATCGGCAATGTGGCACAGAGATTGTCACCAATTATGGCAATATTGTATTTTTTAATGTCGGTAGTAATTATTATTTTTAACATAGATAAGTTTCCCGGTGTAATTATGTTAATTATAAGATCTGCTTTTGGAATGGATTCGGTATTTGGGGCTATGTTTGGTGCTGCAGTAAGCTGGGGTATTAAAAGAGGTGTATATGCTAATGAAGTAGGAATCGGAACCTCTGCTATTACTTCAGCTTCAGCGGAAGTGGATCATCCCGTTACTCAAGGAATGATAGGAGGCTTATCCGTATTTATGGGTTCATTCTTTGTATGTACTACATCTGCAGTAATGATATTAATAACAAACAGTTATAATACAATCGGAAGTAATGGTAAGTTGGTAGTTGAGCATCTGCCTGAAATAGCATATGGAAACCCATTTGTAACAAATGCAATTAATACTTCTTTACCTGGCTTAGGTGAAAAATTTATTGCGATATCCATATTATGTTTCGCTTTTGTAGCACTTACGGCTTATTATCTGTATACCGAAAGTAATTTGATATATCTCATTGGAGGCAATAAATTAGGTATTTTTATACAGAGAATATTTTTTATAGGCTCCGTTTTTATAGGTTCTGTAATATCGGCTGATACCGTATGGACTATGGGAGATATTGCGAATGCTTTAATGGCTTGGATAAATGTTATAGCTATATTGTTCCTCGGGAATACTGCCGTAAAAATTTACAAAGATTATAATGAACAGAAAAAGATGAAAATAACTCCTGTATTTGACGGCGATAAGTTAGGTCTTAAAAATGTTAGTGATGCATGGTCTCCAAGGTATAATAAAAAATAGTTGTAATTTAACATATACATTATAAATACCCCTAATTTTAAAATAGTCGGCAACCCTGTTTTAATAATATAAAATTAATGGAGCTGCCGGCTATGATTATATTATATGGAATTAAAAGGTATAAGAAACTTAGTAAATTGAACTCACAAGACACTCAACAGACAAATCAAAAATGGTATAATTAAAATAGCAGATTACTTTTAAATATAAGATAGAAAAAAGGAGGAATAAAATCTGTGCAAGGTAATATACAGTCTTTTGAGTGGGGACAAGTAGAATGGATATATGAACCGGATTTTAATAGATCATTAAATACTATGAGTATAGGTATTACAACTATTTTTCCTAATAGGCGTCAAAACAAGCATATGCATTATGGAAATGAGCAGGTAATATATGTATTATCGGGGGAGGGCTTTCAGACAATTGGGGATAAAACGGGAAAAATGAAACCGGGAGATATTTATCATATGGATGCAGGGATTATCCATGAAACCATTAATTTAGGCGATGAACCCATAAGACAATTACTTGTATGTATTCCGGTGCATTATGAGCAAAATGTACAGATTGGGAACAAGGGATTAGCGTTAGCAAAAGAAATGGGCAAAATTGACAGCCAAGTAAAAATCAATAATGAAATAAACTATATATATGAAGCGATTGTTAACCCTCTGAAAATACCGGTAACTATCTTTGACATGAATGGAAACATAATCATTCAGGGAAGGAATTATTCTGAATTTTGTAAGCATAAATGTTTAATAGACCAAGACGTGAATAATTGCCCTATGTATAAAATAAAAGATGAATATGGGCCTCCTCATTATGCGGATTTGTCGGCATTTATTTGTCCTTACGGGCTGACTATATTTGATATTCCTATTATTTTTAACAATAGAGCTATAGGAATAATAAAGGGAGGGCATATAAGAACATCTAAGGATTATAATATTAAGAGAGTAACTTCTTCTCATACATTAGAAGAATTAATTCCGGTTGTTCCGAAAGGTACGCAAAATGCTGTAATGCAGCAATTTAAAAAACTAAGCAAAACTATAGAGAATCATTATATTCTTAAAGATGCGGAAATTGAATTGGGTAAGAAAGAAGATATTATTCAGGATATAGTAAAAAATGAAACTATTCTTGAAGAATCTTTAAAATCCACAGAAGAAAAGGTATTAAATATCCAGATCAGCAATCATTTTCTGTTTAATACCTTAAACTCTTTGGCAGGACTTGCTGTGAAAGGAGACTCATTAAAGGTTTATCAATCAATTATAGATCTTTCAAAGCTGCTTAGGTATACTACCGGAGATCAAAACCATTTTGTTCAATTTGAAATTGAAATGGAGCATTTGAAGAATTATTTGAACATAAAAAAGCTAAGTTATGGTAATAAATTGGAAGTAAATTTTGATATTTCAGAAGATATAAATAATAAAAATATTCCTTTCAATTGTCTGCAACCTATTGTGGAAAATAGCTTTGTTCATGGATTTAAAGATATGAAAAAGGATATGAAAATAGAAATTAGCGGAAGAACGGATAGGGGTAAAATAATAATCAGGATAATTGACAATGGAGCTGGAATAGATGGAGAACATTTAAATGAACTTAAAGACAAAATAAAGGCAAATGATAAATATGGCAAGATAAGCGGTCTTATGATGGTATATTCCAAGCTGAAATTTCTTTATGAAGATAAATTTGAATTCATAATAGAAAGCACACCAAAAAGAGGCACATATGTAAAAATGGTTTTACCAGAGTATATATCATAAATTGTAAATCAAAAAATTTACTTTAGGGGGAATAAAAATGAGAAATGCTGTTATTGCAGATGATGAGGAATTATCTGTTGAATTGGTAGAGTATTTGATCAAACGTTATGAATTACCTCTAAAAGTTATTGGAAGAAGTTCGGCAGGTGATGAATCTTTAGACATGATTACAAAATTAAAGCCGGATATTGTCTTTATAGATATTAATATGCCGGTTTTAAGTGGTTTGGAAGTAATGGAAAAAGTGAGGATGTCTGAAAATAGCAGTGCAGTCGATTTTGTTGTTATTACCGGATACAGTTATTTTCAATATGCACAGCTATCTTTGAGATTAGGAGCAAAGGATATATTGTTAAAACCTGTTGAACCCGAACAATTTGTGGAGACTATGGAAAGAGTCTTAGGCTATAGATATTCAGATAATCAGATATTTAACAAAATAGTTGAATATATAAATTATAATTATCAAGAAAATATTGAGCTAAAGGAATGTGCAGAGAAATATCATACAAGTCCTAATTATATTGCAAGAATGTTTAAAAAATATTATGGTATAAGTTTTATAACATATTTGAATAGCCTCAGAATAAAGAAAGCACAGGAGTTGTTAAGAAATACGGATTTGTCAATCAAGGAAATAGCGTATAAAGTTGGATATAATAACCTCAATTATTTTTATAAAATTTTCAAGAGAAATATGGAAGCTACACCGAAAGACTTTAAAAATGGTATAGCCAAAAGTTAAGATATTTGGTTTTCAAGAGATAGTTATATATGATATATTATATTTGTAATTTAATTTTACAATTTAAGGAGGAACAAAAATGTCATTTAAAACAGATATTGAAATAGCACAAGAAGCAAAGATAAAGGATATCAGAGAGATTGCGGGAAAACTTGGATTAACTGAAGATGATATAGAACTATACGGAAAATATAAAGCAAAAGTAGACTATAAATTGCTTAAAAAAACTCAAGGGAAAAATGCTAAATTAATATTGGTTACGGCAATTAATCCAACTCCGGCGGGAGAAGGGAAAACGACTACATCAATAGGGATTGCGGATGCATTATCAAGATTAGGGAAAAATACGATAGTTGCGTTAAGAGAACCATCCCTTGGCCCTGTATTTGGAATAAAGGGAGGAGCAGCAGGAGGAGGATATGCGCAAGTTGTTCCTATGGAAGATATTAATTTACATTTTACCGGTGATTTCCATGCCATAGGAGCGGCAAATAATTTATTGGCAGCAATGATTGATAATCATATTTATCAAGGAAATGCTTTAGACATTGATCCGAGAAGAATTGTTTGGAGAAGATGTGTTGATATGAACGATAGGCAACTGAGATTTATAGTTGACGGACTTGGCGGGAAAGCAAACGGTATGCCAAGAGAAGATGGATTTGACATAACGGTTGCTTCAGAAGTAATGGCTATATTTTGCCTGTCGAATGATATAAACGATTTGAAGGAAAGACTGTCAAAAATAGTTATAGGATATAACAGAAGTGGACAACCAGTAACGGCAGGGCAACTCAAAGCCCAAGGAGCTATGGCGGCGTTACTTAAAGATGCACTGAAGCCTAATTTAGTTCAGACTTTGGAAGGAACGCCGGCATTTATACACGGAGGTCCCTTTGCTAATATAGCTCATGGTTGTAATTCAATAATGGCTACAAAGATGGCGGTTCATTTTGCTGATTATGCGGTTACGGAGGCAGGATTCGGTGCAGATCTGGGTGCAGAAAAGTTTATGGATATTAAATGCAGAATGTCGGGATTAAGGCCAAATGCTGTAATAATAGTTGCTACGGTAAGGGCGTTAAAATACAACGGAGGAGTTCCGAAAGCAGAATTGAATAATGAAAACTTAGAAGCCCTTGAAAAAGGAATTCCTAATCTGTTAAAACATGTGGAAAATATAACTAAAGTCTTTAAACTTCCTGCAGTAGTTGCATTAAATAAATTCCCTACGGATACGGAAGCTGAAATAAAACTTGTTGAAGATAAATGTAAAGAACTCGGAGTTAATGTTAAACTTTCTGAAGTATGGGCTAAGGGAGGAGAAGGCGGAACGGAAGTTGCTAAAGAAGTATTGAGATTAATAGATGAAGGAAAGAGTAATTTTGAATTTGCTTATGATCTTAAACTGCCTATAAAAGAAAAAATTAAAACTATAGCCCGAAGGATATATGGAGCAGACGATGTTGATTTTACAAACCAAGCAAGTAAGGAAATATCAGAATTGGAGAAGAACGGGTTCGGAGAACTCCCAATATGTATGGCTAAAACTCAGTATTCCTTAACAGATGATCAAACTAAACTGGGAAGGCCGACGGGATTTAATATAACGGTAAGGCAGGTAACTGTTTCTGCGGGAGCAGGATTTATAGTTGCGGTAACGGGATCAATAATGAAGATGCCCGGTCTTCCCAAATTGCCGGCTGCCGAGAAAATAGACGTTGATGAAAATGGAGTAATAAGCGGATTGTTCTAATGTTTTGGAGGGAATTAAAATGAATTTAACGGATAAGAGCTGTGTAGAATTTACGGAAATTTTGGCATCGAAGAGTCCTGTACCGGGAGGCGGAGCTGCATCAGCCTTAGTAGGGGCAGTAGGAACTGCCCTCGGAAGTATGGTTTGCAATTTAACAATAGGGAAAAAAAAGTATGCTGAATTTGAAGGAAAATTAAATGATATATTAAGCAGAGCAGAAAAGCTGCAAGAAGATCTGATGAAGATGGTAAATGAAGATGCAAAATATTTCTTGCCATTGTCAAAGGCTTATAGTATGCCGAAGGATACAGAAGAGCAAATTATATCAAAGGAACAGGCCTTACAGAGAGGCTTAAAAGATGCCTGCAAGATTCCGGTATCGATAATTGAATTATCCTATGAATCGATTAAAATCCATGAAGATTTAGTTGATAATTGTTCAAAATTAGCTATAAGTGATGTAGGCGTGGGAGTTCAATGTTTGAAAGCCGCAATAATCGGAGCAGAGCTAAATGTAATGATTAATATAAAATTGATAAAGGATGAGGACTATATAAATAAAATTAAAGATAAGATAGAGCCTTTAGTCAAAGATGGAATTAAGATATGCGATGATGTTTATAATAAAGTATTAAAATCCATTTTATAGAAAAACAATTTACTAATCATATATGAGGAGAAAAAATATGGGAAAGATAATTAAAGGGAAAATCGTGGCAGATGCATTAAATGAAAAGTTGATTAGTGAGGTGGAAATTTTAAAGAAAAAAGGGATAATCCCTAAACTATTGATAATGAGGGTCGGGTCCAACGGAAGTGATTTGGCCTATGAAAAGGGAGCCTTGAAAAAATGTAAAAAGATTGGGATATTATCTGAAGTTAGAGAATTTCCCGAGACTATACCTCAAGATGAATTTATTTCTGAAATAAAAAAGGCAAACGAAGATAAAGCCATCAATGGTATTTTAATCTTTAGGCCTTTTCCTAAACAGTTAAATGAGAATTTAATAAAATACGAAATTGCACCCGACAAGGATGTGGACTGTTTTAGCCCCGTAAATGTAGCTAAGATAATGGAGAAAGATCCGACAGGGTTTTCTCCATGCACTCCTTCGGCGGTTATAGAAATATTGAAGTACTATAATGTCCCAATGAAAGGGAGAAGAGCCGTGGTTATAGGAAGATCCATGGTAGTGGGTAAACCTGTGGCCATGCTGCTTTTAAATGAAAACGCCACTGTAACCATATGTCATTCCAAAACTGAGGATATGCCTTCGGTTTGTTCTCAAGCTGACATATTGGTTGTGGGTATTGGGAGAGCAAAAGCCGTTAATTCCCAATATATAAAAGAAGGAGCGGCAGTTATAGATGTGGGAATAAATACAGACGAAAATGGTAATTTGTGTGGAGACGTGGATACGGAAGACTGTATTGAAAAATCATCTATGATAACGCCTGTTCCCGGAGGAGTAGGTTCAGTTACTACGTCAATACTTGCAAAGCATGTGATAAAAGCCTGCAGGCAGCAGAATGGCGGGGATTCTATCTATGAGTGAACACAATTATTTATCTCCTCCCGAAATTGCTGAAGCTACAATTCAAAATGGAATAAAGAAGACGGAACTGCCCGTTGTGAAGATGATTGTTTTAGGGATATTGGCAGGAGCTTTTATAGCATTTGCAGCAGAAGGCTCAAATATGGCATCATATAATTTACTAAGCAATATTGAAACCTATGGTCTGGGGAAAGCCCTATCCGGAGCAATTTTTAGCACAGGCCTTATGCTTGTTCTTATTGCAGGAGGAGAGCTTTTTACAGGGAATGCAACTATTATTATAAGCGTGTTGGATAAAAAGGTTTCAATAAAAAATATGTTAAAAAATTGGTTTTTTGTTTATTGCGGGAATTTTATAGGAGCTGTGTTTGTAGCTTATATGATGGTGAAATCCGGATTATTTAACAGCGGAGCAAATGAATTGGGAGGAATGACAATTAAAATAGCTTCATCTAAAGTTGGATTAACATTTGCACAAGGTTTTTATTTGGGAATTATGTGTAATTGGCTGGTATGTCTTGCGGTTTGGATGGCAACAGGAGCTAAGGACATTACAGGAAAAATATTATCCGTATTTTTCACAATTTGGTTATTTGTTACTTCGGGATTTGAACATAGTATTGCTAATATGTATTATATCCCGGCCGGAATTTTAGCAAAAGGAAACGAGAATTGGGTAGGAGCTGCTTTAAATCTTGGAGTTAAAATGAAAGGATTGAATTCTCTCAATTGGAAAAATTTCATAATTAAAAACTTAATTCCCGTGACCTTTGGAAATATCATTGGAGGAGTACTGTTTGTAGGTATGGCATATTGGTATGTTTATATAAGAAATAAAAATTTATCCCATGAAAAATCAAAACAGAAATCGTCCTAAGTAAATATTAATATACAAAAAAATAGACCTATTTTAAAAGGTCTATTTTTTTGCTTTACTTCTACATTTCATTTTTTTGTTGTATAATATTTTAGAAGGTAAATATGATAAACTATAATAGAATTAATTATTCATGTAAGAGGTGCTGATTTAATGAAAGGTCATTTAAGTGATTATGACAGAAGATATAATTATATAATACTTGCCGAACGCTCTTATTTAGATAACAAAATGGGAAAAGCCATTAAATTTTATTTAAAGGCTTTAAATTTTCCGGGAGATAAAGATGAAACTATAGAGATACTTTATAATATTGCGTTTTTATATAGCAAAGTGGGAGAAAGAGAAAAATCCCTGAAGGCATATGAAAGGATAATTAAAGAGGATGAAAAAGAAGCTGGAGCCTATTTTGAAATGGCTTCTATTTATGAAAAAATAGGAAATAAGGAAAAGGCATTAAAATATTATTTTAACGCTGTGAAACTAAATGAGGAATACAACAGGGCATATTTTTATATAGCTAATATATATGACGAGATAGGGAAGAAGGATGAGGCAATAAAATATTATAAGAAGGTTATTGATCTTATACCAAATGATTATGTTGCCTATAATAATTTAGGTTCTATATATGAAGAACTTAATCAGTATGATAAAGCATATGATATGATTAAAGAAAGCATAAAAATAAATCCCGAATATTATAAGGCATTGTTCAACATGGGAGTTATAGAAAAGAAACGAAAGAATTTAAAAAAATCAGTGGAATACTATAATAAATCCATTGAAAAAAACAAAACGTATCCTTATTCTTTTTTAAACAAATCGGTTATTTATATAGAAAGAGGGAATATTAAAGGGGCAATAAAAGTTTTGACAGAAGGGATAAAATACAATCCTCATGCAGAATATTTATATTATAATCGGGCCTGTTGTTATTCAAAGATTAAAAAATTGGATGAAGCTTTAAATGATTTAAAAAAAGCTATAATTTTATATCCGAATTTCATAGACATAATCAAACTTGATAAGGATTTAGAAAATTTATATAAAGATAGCAGATTTATTTCTCTTATTAATAAAAAATTTAGGGTATAGGAAATATGGTTTATTTTTTAAATAATAAGTATAAATTGAAAGGGAGTACATATATATGATAATTTTAAAAACTGAAAATGAAATTGAAAAAATGCAGAAGGCAGGAAGAATATTGGCAAATTGTCATAAAGAAATTAAAAAGATGATTAGGCCGGGAATATCTACTTATGATATTGACAAATTCGCAGAGGAATTTATAAAAAAGAACGGAGCCACGCCGGAGCAAAAAGGATATCAAGGGTATCCCTTTGCTACTTGTACATCTGTAAATGATGAAATATGCCATGGATTTCCCGGGAAAAAGCCGCTCCGAAACGGAGATATTGTTACCGTTGATATGGTAGTTAATTTAAACGGATGGCTTGCCGATTCTGCGTGGAGCTATGCGGTAGGGAATATTTCCGAAGAGGCAAAAAAACTAATGGAAGTGACTGAAAAATCACTTTATATAGGGATAGAAAAGGCTGTAGCAGGGAATAGGATAGGAGATATATCCTATGCAATTCAGTCTTATGTAGAAGCCCAAGGTTTCTCAGTGGTAAGAGATTTTGTAGGACACGGAATAGGAAAGGAAATGCATGAAGAACCACAAGTACCCCATTTTGGACGTCCCGGAAGAGGGCCGAGGATTACAACGGGAATGGTATTTACAATCGAGCCTATGATAAATGTGGGGACTTACCATTGTACTATAGATAACAACAACTGGACTGCACGAACTAAAGATGGAAAGCTTTCTTGTCAGTATGAACACACTATTGCAATAACTGAAAATGGAGTTATTATAATTACCAAACAATAGAAAAATCCCTTTATAGGGATTTTTTTTATTGCTTATTGTTATTGTTGCCATTTCATAAACTTATTTTCCAATATTGCAATTATTTGATACATAAAGGCTGAAATTATTGCAAGTATAAATACGCTCATCATAACTAAATCCAATTTGAATACCTGCCCGCCGTATACTATTAGGTATCCTATACCTGCTTTTGACACTAAGAATTCTCCTACAATTACTCCTATCCATGATAATCCTATGTTTACTTTAAGAGTACTTATAATTGTTGGAATACTTGATGGAAATACCACTTTTTTAAGTATCTGAAATTTTGTAGCCCCAAATGTTTTTAACAGCTTAATTTTATCTTCATCTACATTTTGAAAACTTAAGTAAATATTCATAATGGTTACTACGATAGATACTGTAATGGCTGTTACTATTATTCCTGAATATCCTGCGCCTGCCCATAAAATCATTATAGGGGCAAGAGCAGTTTTAGGAAGACTGTTAAGAATGACCAAATAAGGATCTAATACTCTTGCCATAAAATCCGACCACCATAGACCAATAGCAATTACTACACCTAATATAGTCCCAAATACGAAACCGGCTATGGTCTCCATGACAGATATTCCTACATGGTAGTATAGATCTCCGTTTTTAACGTAATTGATGAATTGAGCCCAAATTTCCGAAGGATAGCTGGTTAAGAAGGTATCTATAATATTTAATCTTGCAAGAATTTCCCAAATTGAAAGGCACAAAATCAGGATTAATAATTGAGTAAATACTATAAGTTTTTTTCTCTTTTTTCTTCTATCCATATATTCCATATGTTCTTTTGATACAGTGCTCATAGTTAGCCTCTCCTCTCTTATACCAAAATTAAGTATTCAATTTATATTATTCATGTAGAAATGAAATGTTCTATGTTTTAATAAAGTCCTTTTTTATAACCGATAAGAAAGTTAAAATTTTAATGTGAACTTTCCGTAGATGTGTTTCAAAAAAAAGTGCCTCCTTAATGTTTTTTTCTAATAAAAACCTTTTCATAATAATGACAACTAAATGTCAGTGACAATATTATGTTATTTGTCGAACTATATCTTTTTATGTAAAAAGGGATTGTTAAAATTAATATATAATTAAAATGTTTTACAAATTTATAAATATAAGAATATATGTGCTAGGAGGAATATGTGTGAATCAAAATCTTAAATTTGGCAAATGTTTAAATCTGGTTTTATCTACTCTCGATATTAATTACAGTAAATTAGCAAGGGCAATAAATGTGGATTCTTCCCTTGTCAGCAGATGGGCTAATGATATAAGAATACCTCCTTACGATTCCAACCATATTGATAATATTGTGGCTTACATATCAGATATCGTAGAAAACGATTCCTATAGACTTGGAAAATTGCAGAATTTATTGTTAGTAATAGGTGGCGATAAATGTGATAAAAATGAGACACTTAAAAAAAGATTAATGAATTTGTTTATTTGTTCTCAGCAGTTTTCTATTGAACAGAATAAGAAAACAAAAATTTTATTATCTAATGGAGGAAACAATTCATTTAAAAACGATTATTGTAAAAGCAAGTTAATGGAAATGGGGCTAAGAGATGAAATTAAAACTAAATCATTGTCTTCTAAGGACAGAGTTATAAATGGAGGGGAAAATGCTATAGAAGAAATATTGGATAAACTAGATAAGGCTTCTAAATTAGATGGTTGGCTAAGTGAACCAATTTTATTCAATTTAGGAGGAAGCATTGACGGTATTTTAAATTCTAAAGAGATAGTTAAAAAATTCAAAAATATCTTAAAGAAGCTTTTGGATAATTCTTGGCAAATAGTATTTAACGTATTTTTGTATGAAGATAATGTAAGAACCATAAAAGTACTCAATTTTGTTAGAGAACTCATTAATTACAGAAATTTTTCTATGTATTATTTTAGGGGAAATAGTCCATCAGACCCTGTGACTGAAATGGTTATTCTACCTAAAATAAGTGCTTTTATTTATTTTAGAAATGATCCTTTTGCACAAATAGATACTTCTTTTTATTTTGAAAGTAATTCAACAATTGAAATGTTTGTTAAAAGTTATTATGAACTGATTATTTATTCTGTTCCTTTAATTACGGCACGTTTGAATAATAAAAATAAATATGATGAAATATATTTTGGTAATGAATTCAAATTTGGCGATAGATTCATGTACGGCGAAATGATTAATGATTTAAATATTTCTATGAATACTTATGAAAAATTTTTGTATGATTTGGAATATACTTGCGAAGAATTCAATTATAGACTGTCTGGTCATGAAAAAAAGTTAAAAATGTTTGAATATCAAATAAAATATTATAATTATAAAGATATATATATAAAAGAAGATGTAGAGAAATTTTTAATGGATATGGCTTTCCAAGATAAACCTTTTTTTAAAAATAGTACGTTAAAACCGAATAAAAATTATATAGTTGAGTATTTAAACAATACAATTTTTAATTTAAAAAATTATGATAATTATAAAATAGGATTAATAGATGATAAACCTGAAGAGAATTATCAAGATTATAAATTTTTAATAAAGGGAAGAAATTTTTTGATGATAGATACTAATAATAGATATGATGATTTTAGCAGTGAATTAGCATCAGATTTTTTAATTGATGAACCCATGATAGTACAAGCCCATAAAGATTATTTTAACAACTTGTGGGACAAGTTACCGAGTAATAATAAAAATAAAAAGAATGTTATTGAATGGATTCAAAGTCAGATTGATAAAATTTTTCATATCAATCCATAGATTAACAATTATTAGGTAAAAATTTAAAAATAATATTTTGATGGATTATTTTTAAATGCTATATTGCAATGCAAGGTAGCGTAGTATATAATATAGTTATATAAAGCAAAGGAGAAAATTATGAATATTCAATTAAAAAAGGGTGTTTTGGAACTGTGTGTTCTTTCTATGCTTATAAAAAGAGATTATTACGGATATGAACTTGTGGAACATATAAGTGAATATATTGATATATCAGAAGGTACTATATATCCTCTATTAAAGAGATTAAAAGATGGCGGTTATGTAAATACTTATCTGGCCGAATCCCAGGAGGGGCCTCCCAGAAAGTATTATAGAATTACTGAAGAGGGGAAGGAAACCTTTAATAAGCTTGAAGAAGAATGGAGTCATTTTATAAATGGAGTAAATGAATTAATAAGGGGGAATTTCCATGAATAAAAAAGAATTTATAGGTATATTGAGATCTAACATTAAAGGACTTTCCCAAGAAGAAACAGATGATATTATATATGATTATGAGGAACATTTTCAGATTGGGGAGTCAAAAGGGAAGAGTGAGGAGGAAATATGCGTTGAACTGGGAGATCCAAAGAGCATCGCTAAGATGTATAAAGCTAATTCAACTATAGAGAAAGCTGAAAATGATCCTTCCACTAAAAATTTATTTAAAGCCATTCTTTCTGCTACTGCACTTGGAATATTTAATTTTATTATAGTCTTGGGGCCGACTGTGGTGTCGTTCTTTGTATTGGTATTGCTATATGGAATATCTATAAGTCTTATACTGGGGGGGATGGAAACTATTTTTAATATTACGCTCGGCTCGTTTTTCCCAATAGAAATATATTTGGGAGTAAATCGTATTAGTTATATTTTCTTTGGAATCGGAATTGTTGGCTTGGGATTAATGATTATAATCGGAACATTTTATCTAAGCAAATTGTTTTATAAATTGGCCGTTAAATATTTGAAGTGGAATATTAATGTTATAAAAAAATAGGAGGAATGAAAATGAGTATGAAGAAAATAATTTTAATAATTTTGGGAATTACTCTTGTATCCTTTGGAATATGTTTTTTATCACTCAATTTTTCTGAAGGGAAGAGAGGTCATGATTTTAAAGGCGAGAATATAGATGTTGCTCCAGGCATAATCAATGTTGATGCAGATGGTGTAAAAGTAAACGTAGGTTTATCGGGAGTACATGTTACCGATGATGAAGGGGACAATGTTGTCAATGTAAGTCCTTCTGGAGTTAATTTAAAATCAGGAGATGAAAAGTTAGATTTGAAATCAAACAGTATAGATCATGAAAAGTTTGAAGATATAAAAGGAATTGAAAAGATAGATATTGGAACTTCCTTTGTTGATATAAACCTGATTCCGGAAGACAGAGATAATATAAGGATTCATTTCAACGGAAAGATAAAATCAGGTTCCGGAAATATCCCTTCCATGACATCTGAAAAATCGGGAAGTACCCTTTATATCGATGTAAAAAATAAGGGAACCGATTCTTACTATAGTAATTATAGCAATTATTCAGACTTAAAATTAGATATTTATATTCCAAAGGAATACAATGGGAAATTTGAGATGAATACTTCTTCTGGAGATATAACCGGAGAAAAGATGAATGTTAAGAGCATAAATATTGCTACGAGTTCCGGAGACATAAATTTAAAAAATATAAATTCGGATACTGTGACATTGGAAACATCTTCGGGAGACGGAAATATAAAAAGTGTCAATGCTGATAATATAAAATTTAAGTCAGGTTCGGGTGACATGACCATAGAAGATATGAAAGGGATTTTAAACGCGGCAACGAGTTCCGGGGAGATTTCCGTAAGCTATAAGGAACTGAATGGGGATATTGCCGTTGTCAGCAGCTCGGGGGATGTGAAGGTATACCTCCCAAATAATTCAAAATTCAACCTAAATGCCGTCGGAGCTTCCGGAGAAATAGAATGTAATTTTCCCTTATCTGTAGTAAGTAAAGAAGAACACAGATTAGTAGGAAAAACGGGAGAAGGCAATAATAACATAGATATAACAACGAGTTCCGGAGATATTTCCATATATCCTAAAGAAAAATAATAAAAGTAATGTGATTGTTAAAGGGGAGGCCCTAACACAAGGGGACGGTTCTCTTGTGTCACTCAATGGGTATTTATAAAGTTTTCTATGAGCTGAGATCCGATACTGTTTGATTTGTTGTAAAGGGGAGGCCTTATTGATGAATGGGAAAAGCGTTAAAGTATTTGTAAACTTTATTATGATCTTTATTTTGATATCTGTTTTTTTGACCGGATGTTCTGGTGAAAATGCAGGAATCAGTTATGGGAAAAAGGAACTTACTTCTCAGGAAAAGATGGAAGACTTTGAATACATGTACAACATACTTAAGGAAAATTATCCTTATTTTGAAGTGAACAAAAGAGTTAACGGAGTAGATTGGCTTAAAAATAAAGAAATATATGAATCAAGAATTGAGAACACAAAGAACAATGAAGATTTCATGGAAGAACTGAACAGCATATTAAGTGAATTGCATAACGGGCATACTAATGTCTTATTTAAAAAAAATTTTCCCGATTTTTATAGTGTATATAAAGATATGGATAGTAGAAAGCCATGGTTTAATGTACTTACAAATAAAAAATCCATGGAGTGGTATGGTTTCAGTGAGGACTCTTTGAAGGATGAAAGCTCCGATGGACTTTTCAGCAGTACCAAACCTGCTTTTAAAACAGATAAAATTGTTCCCGACAAAGTAGCATATTTAAAGATCAGATTGATGGATCCCAAAAGAATTGAGGAAGACGGAAAAGAAATAAAAAAGTTTTATAATAAAATAGAAGATTATGACAAATTGATTATTGATATAAGAGGAAACGGTGGAGGTTCGGATTATTATTGGATAGAAAATATAATTAAGCCTTTAACCTTTAAACCTTTATCTGTCAACTACTATATGTTTGAACGAGGAGGAGAATATAATAAGAAAATTTATGATTCAATGGGCTCTGAATTTAGAGATATTTCATCAATTTCACCAGAAATCTTAAATAAGATGCCCCAAGAAGTAAAGACCAAGTTTAAAAATTATGAAATTTCTACAGCTGTAATAAAGCCATATAACAGCATAAACTTTAAGGGGAAGATATATATGCTGATAGATAAAGCGGTTTATTCTTCTTCCGATGGGTTTGCTTCTTTTGCTAAAGCAAGTAAATTTGCGACTCTTATCGGAGAAAGAACGGGGGGAGACGGGATAGGGCCAGATCCCATTATTTTTTCTCTTCCAAACAGCGGGGCTATTGTAAGATATTCAAGTCTTCTGTGTCTCAATCCGGACTATACCATAAACGAAGAAGTTCAGACTGCTCCGGATATAGAAGTAAATCCCGCTGTGGGAAACAGCTATAAAAAAGATCTATGTATTCAGGCAGCAATTAAGGATTAAAAATATCACAAGGGGACGGTTCGAGACCACTGAAAAAGCAACACAAGGGGACGGTTCTTTTGTGCGACACAAAAGAACCGTCCCCTTGTGTTGTTCCCTTGTGTTTTTCCTTGTTTCATTCAATGGGTATTTATAAAATTTTCTATGAGCTGAGATCCGATACTATTTGATTTGTTGTATTTTCCGCATATTTCTTCTTTTCTAAACCAGCCGGCTGTGACTATTTCATTGCCGTCTTCCTTTATTTCTCCACTTAAATATTCTGCGGTAAATCCTATCATCATGGAGTTGGGAAAAGGCCAAGGCTGATTGCCGAAATATTTAATATTTTTAATTTCTATTCTCGTTTCTTCAAATACTTCTCTCTTAACGCATTGCTCAAAGGTTTCTCCCATTTCAACAAATCCTGCTATAACGCTGTACCTCCCGTTTTCAAAATTTTTATTGTGGGCAAGAAGAAGCTTGTCTTCTTTGGTAACAGCTACGATGATTGCCGGAGACGTTCTGGGCCATGTAGTGAATCCGCACTTTGGACATATTAAGGCTCTTTCGTTTTTATTTTTCTTCCTTTCCATTAAGCTTCCGCATCTTCCGCAATATCTATGATCTTTTTCCCAATTAATCAAAAGAAATACTTTGGCTGCTATTAAATAAAGTTCTTTCTCAACAAGGTAACTTAATTCCCTTAATCCTATGGCTTCTAAATTTTTAAATCCTGAAGGGATATTTTCGCATGTCCCTCCAAAACAATTTATATTGTCAAAGGAACCGATATACATAGGATTTTTGATATTCAATCCCATTTCTGAAATATCTTTTCTGGTAGGTATTTTTATGATTTTTTTTGATTTATTTACTGCAATTTTTCCGTTATTAAATATAAAATACAGATCCTCATCCCTTTCGGGGGAAAGGAGAATTGCAGAGGATTGAAACCGTAAATAGTTTTTCATAAGAAACTCCTTTCATAACCAAATAAATTGATGCATTTTTAGATTATTATATTCTGAGGATTGCCTTCAATCCATTTTGAAATATTTGCGAGGGCTATCTTGGCTCTTCTTTCCATCGCTTCTTCCGATGCAAACCCTATATGGGGAGTGAGAACGGTATTAGGTACATTTAAAAGGCAGTAATCCTTTGGCAAAGGAGGTTCCATATCAAACACGTCGATTCCGGCACCGGCTATTTCTCCTCTTTTAAGTTTGTAAGCCAATGATTTATTGTCTACAATAGGGCCCCGGGAGGTATTGATAAGAATGGAATCGGGTTTCATTAGATCGAGCTTTTCCTTTGAGATAAGTCCGCGAGTTCTATTATTTAAAGGCAAATGTACTGAAACTATATCACTATTGGATAACAGAGTATCCAGCTCTACGTATTTTGCTCCCAGCTTTTTAACATCTTCTTTTTCACTTCTGTTATAAGCCAAAATATTGCATCCTAAAGCAACGCCTATTTCCGCAACTTTTTTTCCGATAGCGCCTGTACCTATTATTCCCAATGTTTTTCCGAAAATTTCTTTTTGCGTGAACCCCTCTTTTGTTTTATTCTCCTTAGTTTTTTCATCTAAAGGGACGATATTTCTCATTAAACTTATCATTAATCCGATAGCCAATTCCGCAACGGCTTGAGTACTATACCCTGCACAATTACATACGGTAATGTTTTTTTCCTTGCAGGCGTCCAAATCAACATGATCAACTCCGGTGAATGCTACAGAAATCATCTTAAGTTTTTGACAAGATAATATAAGTTCTCTTTTTAAAGGCATATTTGCTATTATCAGAACTTCAGCATCTTCCGCTCTTTTCTTCAAGATATCCATATTATCGGTTTTATCCTCATAAGATATAATTTCATGACCATTATCTGTGAGAGTTTTCCCGATATCTTTGATTTCTTTTTCAGGAATTCCCAAAGGTTCCAATATTACTATTTTCATAAAAACCCTCCTTTTCACTTTTATAACTAATTTAATTATATTACAACATTAGTTTTATATCTACTTTGAAGATATTTTATTTTAAATTTTCAAATGACTTAACAACCCATTCACATATTGACTTTTAAATGAATACTATAAAGTATCTTGTACTGACATAAAGGAGGTAGATGCCGATGGATGAAAATAAGATTGTAAAAATAAGAGATATAAGTATGAACTATCATACTGTAAAAGGTGAAACGAAAGTCATTGATAATATTAATTTAGATATATATAGAGGGGAAATAGTAGTTTTTATTGGACCAAGCGGATGTGGAAAGTCTACTCTTTTGTCAATTATTGCCGGACTTATAAAACCGACTAAAGGGGAAGTATTTATTAACGGGGAAAGACTTTCGGGAAGAACTGAAAAAATAGGGTATATGTTTCAGAGAGATCATCTTTTTGAATGGAGAACAATATTTCAAAATGTGTTAATAGGATTGGAAATTCAGGGGAAAGTAAGTGATGAGGACAAGGAGTTAGCAAAAAAAATGTTGAATGCTTACGGACTTTCGGAATTTAAAAACAGCTATCCAAGGCAATTATCAGGGGGAATGAGACAGAGAGCCGCTCTTATAAGAACTCTGATTGTAAAACCGGAGTTACTTCTATTGGATGAACCTTTTTCAGCTCTCGATTATCAAACAAGGCTGGCTATTGCGGATGAAGTAGGAATAATACTAAAAGAAGAGAAAAAAACAGCATTAATGGTAACTCATGACATATCGGAAGCAATTTCTATTGCTGATAGAGTAGTAGTACTTACTAACAGACCGGCTACAATAAAAGAAATAATCGATATAAAATTAACCTGCCCCGATGGGATAAGAACACCCATGAAATGTAGAGAATCACCGGAATTCAGGCATTATTTCAATTATATATGGCAAAAATTAGATGTACACATTTAATAGAAAAGTTATAAGATGAGACTAAAAAAAGGCTTCCTCAATGTATTAATAATTCGATGGAAGCCTTTTTTATTAAAAATTCAGACCTTCTTTATGAACCCCTACGCTTAAAGCAATTCCTATAGAAATCATATTTACCAAAAGGAAAGTCCCGCCGTAGCTTATAAAGGGAAGCGGAATACCTGTTATAGGCATTAAGCCTATAGTCATACCTATATTTTCCCATATATGAAAGAAAAGCATTGCGGTTATTCCTGTTACCATTAAGGAACCGAACAAATCGGTAGTATTCCTGGCAATCTTTACAAGTCTGTACATCATAATACCGAAAAGTACAATAAGAACCAGCCCACCGACAAGTCCGAGTTCTTCCCCTATAACCGCAAATATCAAATCCGTTTGTTTTTCCGGAATGAATCCGAATTGAGTCTGAACCCCGTTAAACAATCCCCTTCCCAGTATTTTTCCGGACCCCACGGCTATTTTTGATTGCCATGCTTGATATCCGGTATTGCTTGTATCATTTTGCGGATTTAAAAAGTTTAAAATCCTGTTTTTTTGATAGCGCTTTAGGGAAAACCATAATATAGGGAGGCTTATAACTCCCGCGATGATGGTGTATACAAAGTATTTTATATTAAGCCCGGCAATAAAAAGCATTATTATTATGAAAAACACAAATACTAAGGCAGTTCCGAGATCCGGCTGTTTATATATGAGGAATATGGGGACTCCGGCGAACAATAAAATTTTTAATAATGTCCAGAGGTTATTTATATCATTTTTGTTATTATCTATAAATTTTGATATTGATATAATTAATCCGATTTTTACGATTTCCGAAGGCTGAAATCGAAATCCGCCTATGCTTAGCCAACTTCTTGCTCCCCATGATTCATCTCCTGTTCCGAAGATAAGTACCGCAACAAGGAGTATGTTACAAAACACATAAATTGGAATATACAATTTGCCTAATATTCTATAATCCATTATTACCAATATTATAATGCAGCCGATTCCTAATATCATAGAAATAGTTTGTACTTTTATAAAACGGCTGGTTTCAAAACTTTTAGTTGCACTTGCTATCATTACAAGACCGTATATGCATAGAAGTATGACGGTGATGAAGAGAACAAAATCAAATCTTTTTACGATACTTTTTCTAAAATTAAGCATACTCATTACTCCTTCTTCTATTACTAAAAATAATTATACCATATTGTTCTTTGTAAGGTATAGTCAAATTATGCAAAATTAAATCATATATGTTTATGTTATAATATTATTAAGAAAATTTAGAGAGGAATGGATATGAATATAAAAAAATATATAATGGATAAATCAAAAGAACTTAATATTGATATGATAAGATTTACGGATAGCAGTCCTTTAGTTGATATTAAGGATTTTATTATGGAAAGAAAAAATTTAGGATATTCGACGGAATTTGAAGAAAAAGATATAGAGAGAAGGATAAACCCTAAAATTATACTTCCCGATTGTAAAAGTATTATAGCCATTGCTCTCTCATATAATATAAAATATAATGAAAATTTAAATACTGATTTAAAGGGAAAGCTTTCCAGATGCTCATGGGGATTGGATTATCATAAAGTTTTAAATAATAAGATGAAAAAACTTATTGAAGAAATGGAGAAAAAAGTAAAATTTAATTATTCTTATTTTGCAGATACGGGTCCTCTTGTAGACAGAGAAATTGCTAAAAAATCCGGTTTAGGATATTACGGGAAAAATTGTACCATTATCAATGAAAAATTTGGTTCCTTTATTTTTTTAGGATATATTCTGACTGACTTGGATATTGAAGAAGATGGAATAATTGAAGGATATAACTGCGGAGAATGTAATCTGTGTTTAAAAGCTTGTCCTACAGGGGCATTGGAAGCTCCATATAGGTTAAATCCTAAGAAATGCATATCCTATCTTACTCAGACCAAAGGAGATATTCCTTATGAGCAGAGAAAGAAAATGGGGATCAACGTATACGGATGCGACGTTTGTCAATTGGTATGTCCTAAAAATAAATATGCGGAGGAAAGTTCTAATAAGGAATTCCTGCCTTTAAGGACAAAGGGTTATATAGATATAAAAGAACTTTTTAAGATATCCAATAGGGAATTTAAAAATGAATACGGGAATATGGCGGGAAGCTGGGTAGGAAGAAATACTTTGAGGAGAAATGCAATTATAGCCTTGGGGAATATGAAAAAAGGAGAAAATGTTTCTTTCTTGAAAGAGCTTTTGTCTTTAAATAATATCGATTTTAATCTTAGAAAATATATATATTGGAGTCTGCTAAATATAGATAAGAAATTAGGAAAAGAAATTATTGGCGATGGCATAAAGGATAGAATTGATATTGATGAAATAGAAAAATTATTAAGATATTTTAAAATATGATATTTATTAAAAAATATGAGAGTTTGTGATATACTGTTTTTAGAGTATTGAAAACCTTTTTATTTTAAGGAGGAAAAAAGATGGAAAATGTTCATGAACTTAAATTTTTAAAGGAAAAGATTCAACAACTTAAGGATCAAGGTGTTTATAGAAAATTACCGGTACTTCAAGGCCCAAGTGATGCGGAAGTAATGCTTAACGGAAAAAAAGTTATTAATCTTTCTTCCAACAATTATTTGGGGTTTGCAAATCATCCAAGGCTTAAAAAAGCAGCTATTGAGGCTGTTGAAAAATATGGAGCAGGAACCGGAGCCGTAAGGACTATTATAGGAAACATGGATATTCATGAAGAACTTGAAAAAATTCTTGCTGAATTTAAGAGGGAAGAAGCAGCATTTGTTTATCAGTCCGGATTTAATTGTAATGCAGGAACTATTCAAGCCATAACCGAAGAAGGAGATTTAATTGTTTCCGATGAGTTAAATCATGCTTCCATTATTGACGGTTCAAGATTGAGCAAAGCTAAAAAAACTATTTTTAAACATTCGGATATGGACAGCTTGGAAGAGGTACTTAAAACCAATAGGGATAAATACAGGAATATACTTATTATCACTGATGGAGTATTCAGCATGGATGGTGATATTGCTAAACTTCCGGAGATAGTAGAATTAGCTGAAAAATATGAGGCAATGACTTATGTGGATGATGCTCATGGTTCCGGAGTATTGGGAGAAAGCGGAAGAGGAACGGTTGATCATTTTGGACTTCATGGAAGAATTGACTTTTCTATAGGAACTTTGTCTAAGGCTATAGGAGTATTGGGAGGTTATGTAGCAGGAAGCAATACTATGTATGAATGGCTAAATCATAGGGCAAGACCTGTATTGTTCAGTACATCTCTCCCTCCCGCAGCAGTAGGTGCTATCATTGAAGCCATTAAAATGCTTATGGAATCTACCGAATATACAGATAGATTGTGGGATAATGCCAAATACTTCAAAGCAAAACTCGGAAAATTAGGATTTAATACAGGCCATAGCCAAACTCCGATTACTCCTGTAATAATAGGAGAAGAATCGAAGACAATGGAGTTTAGCAGGGAATTATTTAATAACGGAGTATTTGTATCAGGAATAGTATTTCCTACAGTTCCGAGGGGAACCGGAAGAGTAAGATGTATGGTAACGGCCGCTCATACTAAAGAGCAGCTTGATAGGGCGGTAGATGCCTTTGAAAAAGTCGGGAATAAAATGCATATAATTGGGTAATTAAAAAGAGGGGAAATCCCCTCTTTTATTTTTTTCATAAATAGTCTAATATATAATTATAATATATAGAGTAATAAACATATGTGAGGAGGCAAAAATGGTTATAGGTGCTTGTACCTTAAAGTTACAAATATTTGAATCGAACTCCTTAAAGGATAAAAGGCATGTTATTAAAAGCATAATAGGGAAAATTCAATCCAGATTTAATGTATCAATTGCCGAATTAGATTTAAACGATAGCTGGCAGGTCTCAATAATAGGCTTTGCTTGTGTTACGAATAATACAAATCATGCTAATCAAATGGTTTCCAATATAATAAAATTTATAGATGGAGATAGCAGAATGGAAATTATTGATTATAATATTGAAATATTGTAGGTGATAAATATGAATAAAAAATTGACAGATAAAGAAATAAAGACTGTGTTGAATATTTTAGAAAACACATATCCTGAAGCAAAATCCGAACTAAATTTTTCAAATCCTTTTGAGATGCTTATTTCAACAATTCTTTCAGCTCAATGTACGGATAAACAGGTAAACAAAGTTACAGAAAAATTGTTTCAAGAATATAAATGCCCTAAAGATTTTTTATCTCTTTCTGAAGAAGAGCTTGGGGAAAAGATAAAAAGCTGCGGATTTTATAAGAATAAAAGCAAAAATATTTTAGGTACATGTAAGATGTTAGAAGAACAATATAATGGGCAGGTGCCTGATGACAGAGATGAATTGATGAAACTGCCCGGAGTCGGAAGAAAAACAGCTAACGTGGTTATTTCAAATGCTTACAAAAAGGATGCTATAGCTGTGGATACTCATGTTTTTAGAGTATCAAACAGAATAGGCCTGGCGGATAGCAACGATGTATACGAGACGGAAATGCAGTTGATGAATAATATAGATAAGAAAATGTGGTCTAAGGCACACCATCTTCTCATTTTTCATGGCAGAAGAATATGTAAATCGAGAAAGCCTTCTTGTGAAATCTGTCCTATAAATGAATACTGCCTTTATTACAAAGATAATATCAGAGAATAATTTCACATGAGAATGTTCGCTATAGAGAAATTATAAAAAAGAAAGGATTGTTTTCAATGCTAACTTTTGATAAAGGGATGAATGATTTAATATTTTCTTTGGACATAGGAACAAGAACTGTTATAGGTATAGTAGGAAAAATAACGGAAAATGGTAAATTTACCATACTCGCAAATTCCATTATGGAACATAACAGAAGAAATATGTATGACGGACAAATCCATGATATTGAAGGGGTAACTAAAATTGTTACTGAAATTAAAAAGGATTTGGAAAGCAAATTGGGGATTCAGCTAAAAAAAGCCTCTATAGCTGCTGCGGGAAGGTCATTGATATCTCAAAAAGTAAGATTGGATAAAGATATTGATGCTACAATGGAAATAGATAAAAATATGGTTGGAGCGTTGGAACTGGAAAGTATTCAGAGGGCTCAGGAATATATAGACAAGGAGAAAAGCAGAGAAAAATTAAAATATTATTGTGTGGGATATAGTGTAATGAGTTATTACTTAGATGGTGTTTATATGGAAAAGTTGGAGGGACATAAGGGGAGCACTATGGGTGCTGAAATTCTTGCTACTTTTCTTCCTCAAATAGTGGTGGACAGCCTCTATTCAGTAGTAATCAAGGCGGGGCTGGAAGTTGAAAATATAACCTTGGAGCCAATTGCAGCTATTAATGTTGCTATAGCCGAGAGTTTAAGGCTTTTAAATTTAGCTCTTGTGGATATTGGAGCGGGAACATCCGATATTGCCATAACAAGAGACGGCAAGATAATAGCTTATGCCATGATTCCCATAGCCGGAGACGAGATAACCGAGGGTTTATGCAAGACTTATCTTTTAGATTTCAATTCAGGAGAAAAACTGAAAATTGAACTTAACAAGAAAGACAAGCATGAATTCTCTGATGTTGTAGGCGTTACCCATAAGATTTCAACGGAGGAAATAATCGGTTCCATATCAGATACTATAAATTATTTGGCAAAAGAAATAAGTGAAAAGATACTTGAATATAACGGGAAAGCCCCAAGTGCGGTGTTCCTTATTGGGGGAAGCAGTCAGCTCCCTAATTTGAAGGAGAGTATCAGCGGATATTTAAATATTCCCAAGGAAAGAGTAGTTGTTAAAAATGCGGACTCTATAGATAATGTTGAAGGATTAACAGGAAGATTGAAAGGGCCTGACATTATTACTCCAATAGGAATTGCAATGGAAGGAATAAATAATACAAACCAGAATTTCTTAAAAGTTTATTTGAATAGGGAAGAAATAAGAATTTTTAATACGGAAAATATAAAGGTTTCTGATGTACTTATTCTCGTTAATTTTGATCCCAGAGATTTAATTCCCTATATGGGAGAAGAAACTTCTTTTTATGTAAATGGAAACAAGAAAGTTATTAAAGGAGAAGCCGGCGTTCCTTCGATTATATATGTAAATGATAAAATTGCAAATTTGAATACGGTTCTTAGAAATAATGATGAAATAAATATTACCAAAAGTATGAAGGGCAAGAAAAAAGAAGTATATCTTTTTGATTGTATTCCAATGGGAAGAATGGTAACTTTAAATAAAAGGGAGATAAGTTTGATTTCTGATGTAAAAGTTAATGATATACCAATCAAAGAAAATATTAAAATAAAAGATGAGGATAAAATTGAATATAAAGAAATAGGATATCTAAGAGATTTGATTCAGTATATGAATTTAACGGATTCAAATTTAGAGCTTTATGTCAATGGAGAAAAAGCTGATGAAAATTATTTACTGAAAGATAATGACGTAATTTTGACGAAAGATTTTAATTTGGACGATAAAGACAAAAATTCTTCACATAAAAAGATATATCTAAATATCAATGGCAAGAAAGAAGAGTTTGAATATAATAAAAGTGAGTTTGTTTTTGTTGATATTTTTGATTATATAGATTTTGATTTGAAAAACCCCCAGGGAAGATTAATCTTGAAATTAAATAATAAAACTCCCGAATATATGGAAAGATTAAAAGATGGAGATCATATTGAATTATACTGGGAGAAATAAATTTTATCTTCTGTTTTTTCCTTTTAATACATATCATAATTTTAGTAAAAGCAATATAGAAAAGATGGAGGTTTGTCATGGAAAAAACAAAAATAAAAAACATGCTTTTGATTATACTTGGAATTATAGTTATAATATTTGGAATAGAATTTTTTGTTTTATATTCTAAGTTGAATACTAAAACAATATATGAAGGGGTAAAGATTAACAACTATGACGTAGGAAATATGAATGAGGAACAAGCCTTAAAATTTCTTCAGGACAAGTTGGAAAAACAAATAGAAGAAAAAAATATGACTCTGAGATATGAAAATAAGACGTATAAAATCATGTTGAAAGATTTGGAATTTAATTATGATTATAAAAAGGGAGTGGAAGAAGGACACAATATTGGAAGGAGCGGTTCTGTTTTAAAAAGAATTAGGGATATATATGATACTAAAAAACATGGTGCAGAAATAGAGCTTCAATGGACATATAATCCCCAGAAGATAAAAAAAACAGTTGAAGGAATTGCTCAGGCTATAGATATGGAAGGAAAAGATGCCGATATTTCTTTTAACGGAAAAAATTTTTCAATTACGGAAGAAACAACAGGAAGAAAAGTAAATACGGAAAAACTGATTAAAGATATTGAAAACAATATGAATGATTTAAAGGAAATAACCATTGATGTTGAACAATCAGTTCCGACGAAGACCAAAGCTCTTCTGTCAAGGATAAACGGTGTTATCGGGGAATTCTCCACTTCTTTCAAGGGGAGCAGCAGGGATAGAATCGAGAATATTACTATATCTGCCAAATCAATAAATAATAAAGTGATTATGCCTAAAGAATCCGTTTCTTTTAATAATATTACAGGCCCGAGGGACAAAAAATTCGGATATAAGGAGGCAAATGTCATAGTATCGGGAGAGTTTACTCCCGGAGTGGGAGGCGGAGTGTGCCAGATGTCTACAACCCTTTATAATGCTTTGGTCCGTGCCGATATAAATATAATGGAAAGGCATCATCATTCCATACCGGCGACCTATGTAAATTACGGCCATGATGCGGCGGTTTCATATGGATATTTGGATTTGAAATTTCAGAATGAATTTGATTTTCCCATATATATTTATACGAGAGTTTCCGGCAGCAGAGTATATGTATATATTTATGGAGATAGAAATGTTAAAGACTATGATATTGATTTAGTTTCAGATCCGGTTGAAAAAGTTCAGGCTCAAGAAGAGACGGTTGTTGATACTTCATTAAAACCGGGGACTAAACAGCTGGTTCAAAAAGGTAGAAACGGGTACAAGGTGAAAACCTATAAAGTTGTTTCAAAAAATGGGGAAGTAACAAAAAAAGAGCTTATTACTTCAGATTTCTATACACCTAAAAATTATATATACAAAGTAAACCCACAGAAGGAAGATGCATCCAATACCTTTACAGAGGAAGAAAGTTTGGACAGTTCTCATATAGAAGAAGAAATACCGGAGGATCAATAAACTTCACGGATTTGTACAAATGATTAATAAATTAGGAGGAATATAATTAATTGGTTGACAAAACAATGATATACGAAAAAAAAGTTAAATGTCCCGTATGCAATAAAGAATTTATGACGACTAAAGTTAAAACATCTAAACTAAAACTTGTGAAAAGAGACGAGGATTTTTTAAATTATTATAAGGGAGAAGAACATCCCTTAAAATATGAAGTGTTTTTATGTCCGTTTTGCGGATATGCTGCTATGGAGAAGAGATTTGATAAAATAAAGCCTTCCGGGAAGAGTATTATATTGAGAAATGTAACTCCTAAATGGCACAAAAGAGATCTGAAACCAGAAAGATCTTTCGAAGATGCGGTAAATATTTATAAATTAGCTTTATATTGCGGAGAAATTATAAAGAAGAGTAAAGTTGAATTGGGAAATATTTGCTTAAGAATAGGCTGGCTGTATAGAATACAGGGAATTGATAATGAAGAGAAAAGATTTCTAAGATACGGAAGAGATCTATTTGAAGAATCTTATTATAAGGAAGATTTAAGGGAGAACGGCTATGATGAGGTAACTTTATCATATTTAATAGGAGAATTGTCAAGAAGGCTTGGAGAAAATGAAAAGGCATTGAATTGGTTCAATACGGTATTTACCGTTTGCAGAAACAATAAAAATCCTGTTATTGAAGAAATGGCGAGGGATCAATGGAATCTGGTAAGGGAAGGAAGAGCCCAAAAAGCAAATACAACTGATAATGAATGAAAATCAGATTTAAAAAATATTATTCTAAACCATAGTTAAAAAGAATATCCTGGTAATAAAAATTAATGGAGGAGTGTATATGGATAATCCTTTAATATTTATACCGGGACTTTTTGGTTCTATGGGAAACGATGTTATAAGGGGAACAGGAGAGTTCTCCTTTGGATTGGCTTCAAAGATATATGTTCCCTTTATAAAAACCCTTTTAAGCATGGGATATATAGAAAATCAGAGCCTGTTTATAGCTTTTTATGATTGGAAGAATACATGTGAATTCTCAAGTGAAAAATATTTAATTCCGACCATTGAAAAAGCCAAGAGGATCTCCAGCAGCAAGAAGGTAAATTTAATTTGCCATAGTATGGGAGGGCTGGTAGCGAGAGCATATATTCAAGGGAAAAGATATAGAAATGATGTAGATAAAATTATAATGATCGGAACGCCTAATTCAGGTGTTGTTAAATCTTATTATTTTTGGGGAGGAGGTAAGATTCCTTACTTTGATTTGGAAGAAAACCTCTTGTATAAAGGATTTAAAGCAGGACTTGGAATATACTTTAAGATTTTTAAGAAAATGGATTATGTGAATTTGCTAAGGGAGACCTTTCCGGGAGTAAGGGATTTGCTTCCAAGCAATGAGTATGGGAATTATTTGATACTGAAAGGTCAGGAAAAGGATAAATTCATTCCTGTAAGGAATATGAACAGTCAAAATGTTTTTTTAAACGATCTTTCAAAAGAAAGACTTAAAAACTTTGAAACTTATCTGATATCGGGCATTGGAAAAAGGACAAGCAAATATTTAACTGTAGAATATGACAAATACAAAAATGAATGGACTGATGGAAAACCTGAATTTGCATTGGTTACAAATTTGGGAGACGGAACCGTAACTTTAAACAGTTCTTCTGCTTTTTGTGGGGAAAAGATAGAAATTAAAGGAGACCATGGGGATATCCTCTGTGGGTCAAGAGATTATATATCCGATATTCTTGGAAAAAGAAGAGCAGCCGAAATACCGACTGAGAAGATGGAGTGTATATATGTTCTCATTTCTTCAAATATCAATAGGGCAGATATAGCTGCTAATATGGAAGATTCCAAAATTTCAACGCAATTTTTAGAAGAAAATCATTATTTATCATTTCTGTATGCTGATAAAAAAGAAGATTTCAATATTTTTTTAAATCCCATAAAAGAAAAAGATGCCAGAGCTGTTCTTATTTATATTGATAATAAAAATGAAATCAAAATATTATTTAATAAAAACATTAATAAAAAAGTATTTTTAACCAAGGAATCCTTGATTTAGCCCTTTCAATTTGATAAAATTTTATTTGATTAAGAGTATTATTCTACCGGTGATTTTCGGGAAGGAGATGAAAAGATAATTTTTTTAAATAGGAGGAATAGATTATGAAGAAGAACGGCATTAAATCGTTGTTTTTGATTTTTATGACGATAGTATTGATATTTTCCTTTGGAACGGGCTGTACAAAACAAGATGCCGAAAATGAAAAAGGCAACTCGGAAAGTGAAGAGAAAACTAACAAGGAAGTTAATTATCCTTTAGATATAACAGACCAGTTTGGAAATAAAGTTACAATCGAAAAAGAGCCCAAAAGAATTGTGTCTTTAGCTCCAAGCCATACGGAAATTCTTTTTGCATTGGGATTAGGAGAAAAAATAGCCGGAGTTACAGATTTTTGTAATTATCCTAAAGAAGCTTTATCTAAAGAAAAAGTTGGTTCTTACCAAAATATAAACCTTGAAAAAATTATTAGTTTGGAACCTGATTTGGTAATACAGTACGGACAAGGAAATGAGGAAACCAATAATAAGATGAGAGAAGCTAAAATAGCTTTAGTGTCCTATGAACCGGAAAACGTATCGCAAATTGAGGATACTATTGTTGATATAGGTAAAATAACAAATACTGAAGAAAAAGCCAAGGAGATTGTATCTTCGATGGAAAAAAGAAAAGATGCTGTAGTGGAAAAGGTTAAAAATGCGAAAAAAATAAGTACCTTTTATGAAATATGGTATGACCCTTTGATGGCTGCAGGTCCGGGTTCATTTATGGACGAACTGATAAACTTGGCTGGGGGGAAAAATATCGCGGGAGACGCAGCGGAAGGATATCCTCAATTTGATTTAGAGCAACTTGTTGAAAGAAACCCTGATGTGTATTTGGTTTCAAAGGACAGTAAAGAAAAAACCACTGATTCCATTAGGAAAAGACCTGGGTATGAGGATATAAATGCAGTTAAAAATGACAGAATTTATCTTTTAGATCCGGATATAGTTTCAAGACCTGGTCCGAGAATAATAGATGCCCTTGAATTAATAGCAAAATCAATACATCCGGAACTTTTCAAATAATAAATAAAGCAGGTATATTATGAGACTTAAGATGAATAGAAAGAATTACGGGAAAATTATATTATTAATGTTTATATTACTTATTCTTTTAATTGCTGTTTTTTCCACAATGGGAAGTGCAAATATTAAAGTTGTAGATACTGTGAGGATAATTTTATCAGAAATTCCTGTATTGGGTGATAATATAGATACATCGGATATATCTGATTCTTCCAAAATTATTATTCTCAATATAAGGCTCCCCAGAGTACTTTTGGGAGTTATCGTGG
>ENA-UOOK01000610-UOOK01000610.1-fermentation-metagenome-genome-assembly--contig:-NODE-610-length-47452-cov-11.645969_pt1 | contig 47452 bp, 48 predicted proteins | sample MGYA00245777_ERZ724023 | MGnify/ENA primary metagenome ERZ724023 (study PRJEB28704, sample SAMN03018312) | fermentation metagenome | biome: anthropogenic terrestrial biome; feature: soil; material...
AAACAATCTTTGAACCGGATAAAAAATATATTGATTTTAAACTAATACCGAATCCGGTGAGTTTGGAACAGTATAAAAAATTGTTAATCGAAACACCTATCTATCTTAAGTCCTTTTGGAATTCGGTGATAATTACTTTACCAATTATAATTGGTCAAGTAATCGTATCTGCATTGGGAGCATATGGCTTTACTGTACTGGAATTTAAATTTAAAAGAGTGCTGTTTTTTATGTATATTGTTGTAATGCTGCTTCCACTGCAGGTGACTCTATTGCCCAATTATATTGTAGCTGAATTTTTGCATATAAAGGAGAGCTATTTGGCAATTATTCTTCCGGCTATTTTTAATCCTCTAGGTGTTTTTTTACTTTATCAGCATATGAAGCTTATTCCGAAAGCCTATTTAGAAGCGGCACAAATAGATGGATGCAATCAGCTGGAAACATTTTTCTATGTGGTATTGCCAAATGTTATGGGCGGTATAGCTTCTCTTGCAACGCTTACATTTATTGAATATTGGAATCTTATTGACCAAGGGATAATATTTATTACAGATAGAAGTAAAGAGCCGCTTTCATTATTTTTAGCCGGTATGGGTGAATCCCAGTTAGGACTTTCATTTGCAGCATCTTTTTTTTATGCAATTCCAATACTAATCGTACTTTTTTACTGTCATGATTATCTTAAAATTGGTATCCAGACGTCTGGGCTAAAGGAGTGAAACTTTATGAATCTATCAAAAAAACTTACAATTTCATTAGGTATATTTTTTACTATTGTTTTAGTTCTAACATTTTTCTCCAATACAATCTATAATTACAATCTGCCTTTAGTTACTATAGAAATGCCTGGAAAAGGGAAATTGGTACATAAAATAACGGGAAATTCAGAGATTGAATACAAGGATTCTTACAAGATTTATTCCAATATAGAAGGAGAAATCTATGAGATATATGTTAATGAAAATCAATTTGTAGAAAAAGGTGATGCTATTGTAAAAATCATTCCAAAAGAATACGAATTGGATTTATTAAAGCAAGATATTATGAAAAAAGAGAATGAAATTTCCTTAGCTCATTTAAAATTAGATAGATTATATGAAGAGAATAAGAAATATAATGAAGAAATTGAAATACAAAAATCTAATATGGAAGATCCTGAAACAAAAGGAGAAGTAAAGATCTATAAAGATAAAATAAAAAATGCTAAGGAAGAATACGAAAAAATAAAAAAGTTATATGATATAGGAGCAGAGCCATATAGCAAGGTTTTAGCCCAAGAGAATTTAATTAAAGAATTGGAAAATGAATATGATATATTTATGAATCAAGAAATGGAGACATTTAATCAATCTTTATCGGGGTTTCAATCGAATAGTGAAGATACGAAAATATCCATAAAAGAAACAGAATTAAATATAAATGTTTTGAAACTAGAACTGGAATCTTTAAATAAAACTATGAATGCTTATAAAGACGGTACAATCTATGCTGACCGCAGCGGAATAATCCATTTGTATAATTTGGAATTAAAAAACACAGTTACTCCAAGTTCTCCTATAGGTGTAATCGGTGTAGTATCGGATAATTATATATGTGAGCTTCGTATTGACAGCAAAGAAAGAGAAAACATAAATCAAAACAGTATAGTCAAGATAAATAGTAGAGGAAATAATTCAGGAATTAAAGGTGAAATTTTATCCATAGATAAAATTGAGGGAATCGATATGTATGAGGTTGGGATCGATATCGTATCTGAACAAGAAATCTTCGGACAATCATGTAATATTACAATTGAAAATAGCAGCGATATATACGATATTCTTGTGGAAAATTCTGCAGTTAGAAAAGATGCAAATGGATATTATATCTTTGTTGTTAAAGAAGAAAAAGATAGCTTAAAGAAAAAATATATTGTAAAAAGAGTGGATATTATATTGTTGGATAGGGATGAAAAATATTCGGCTATAGAAGGATTGCAATTTATTGAACCTGTAGTTGTGAAATCTGATAAGAATATTTACAATGGAAATAGAGTTAAATATGAGGAAAAGCAATAAAACCCAGCTATTTAATAGTTAAACAGTTGATTAATTATTATCAGCTGGTTTTTTTATTTATTTTAGTGTGTTATTATATTATTGCAAACTACTTAGGAGGAATTTAATTGAAAAAAATATTAACTGTTTTATTAATTATAACTCTATCTTTGACTCTTTTGCTTACAGCTTTAGAAAATAATGCCTATAATAAGGCATATTATCTAAATCAATTTGAACAAAATAATACAGTTGAAGAGACTGGAAAGACTATGGAGGAATTAAGTATTATAGCTGATGACCTAATAGATTATATTAAGGGCAAAGGCTTTGATCCTCTATTAGTACCTCATTTTAATGACAAAGAAATAGCACATATGAGGGATGTGCAGAATTTATTTGATAGTGGTAGGGCTTTAAAATTTATTAGTGGAGGTATTGCTTTAATACTTCTAATATATTTTGGCGTTAATGAAGGTAAAAGAAAATTAGGAAAGAAATTGTTTTTCGGACTATTTGCTAATCATATAGTGATTGCTCTTTTAGCTGTGATTATCTCATCTAATTTTAATAAATATTGGACTATGTTTCATCATATATTTTTCACAAATGATTTATGGCTTTTAGATCCAAAAACTGATTTGATGATACAAATGCTTCCTGAGCAATTTTTTAGTGGGATGGTCGTAAGGATAATGTTATCTTTCTTCATATATTTGTCAATAATACAAATAGCAGGGTTGTACTATATGAAGAAAGGAAGAGAAGGTTGGAAAGATTTGAGAAATACAAGAAAAGATATTTAAAGAGAAAAGAAAAGATTATTATAAAAAATTATTACTCTAAAGAAATAAATAATGGGAAATCATATAAGGCTGTGAATTTTGACAAGATAGCCTTCGTTTTGCTTTTATTCTTAAGCATATTTATCTTGTTTGCAAATATTACACATACGATTATATTGCCTATTTATATAAGCCTTTTACTCGTATATTTCATTACTAAGTGGCTAATATCATTAAGAAATAAAAGACTGAATATGAAAATTAGCAAGGTCAATGATGAATTGAAAAACAATAGAATTATTCGAGAAATATCTCAATTCAACAGGGAAGAGTTTATAAATTATGTTAAGGAGATTTTAGAAAAATATTATAAAAGTGAATTCATATACGGAGAGGACGGCATAGATTTAATTGGAAATATAAAAGATAAGAAGTATGCCGTTAAATGTATCAAGTCTTCACAAGAAGATAAGATTATTCGTAAAAAAGTATTAGATTTTTATAACTATATTAATTATTTGGATTATGACGAAGGTATTATTGTCACTAATTCATTCTTTCAGGATGGAATCAAAGAAGAAACTTCTTTGATACTTTTTGATATTGAGGGTATAAAAGAAATATTAAAAGGTATCGATGAATATCCATCTGATGATGAAATACAAAGTTTTATAATCTATAAGTATAATGACAGAAGAAAAATTATTTCAAACCAAATTAAAATAATAGATATTAAAAAAATTGTTAAGCTTTATGGAGTAGCTATTATCTTATATACCATTTCCTATTTTGTGAGATATTCATTATATTATAGAATTGTAGCTATACTTTCCTTTGCTGTGGCTACGATATTAGGTGGAATAAAGATAACTGAGTATATAATTTTAAGGGAAAGAATTCCTTTACATAAGGATTAGTTCTTTATATAATAATAATAGATTGACAGAGTAGGTAAAGAGCGTCAAGTGTTAAGGGATGGGAAGTTGCCCTTAAACGAAAGATATTCTGCGATTCTTTACCGCATCCGCTGACCATTAAAGATTCTCTGCTTCTTTAGTGTGACAGGTACTGTCAACTATAAAGAAAGGAGAATATAAGATGGAAAAACGTAAAGTTATGGACACAAAAACTCTTGCAAAGGCTGGATTCTTAACTGGTCTATCTATTGTTTTAACTAGATTTTTTTACTTTTTTATACCACTGGCAGGACTTCCAAATACGCTTCGTATAAGCTTCGGAGAACTACCTATAATGATGACTGGTATGTTGTTTGGACCTATAGTTGGAGGGATATCAGGTGTTGCTGCAGATATAATCGGTGTACTGATTAACTCACAGGGTGCTTTTCATCCTGGTTTTACATTGAGCTCAATGCTATGGGGGGTTGTTCCGGGACTGTTTGGTAATTTATATCGTAACAATTATAGCTATAATAAGGCATATTCCTTTAAAAATGTATTTATAGCTGTTTTAATTTCATTTTTATTGATATCAGTAGGCTTAAATACATTGTGGCTATCAACTATGATGGGTAAGGGCTATATTGTACTATTACCTGGAAGAATAATTGGTGCTGTGGCAAACATTCCAATACAGAGTATAGTTATGACTACATTATTAAAACATTTGAGATCCTTTGCTAAATTATAGGAGGAGTCATGAAAAAGGTATTAGCATTGATGGGTAGCCCCAGAAAAAACAAATATACGGATAAGCTTCTTGATTTTTTGTTGGATGGAATAAGTGAACTGAAGTATGATATAAATAAATTATATTTGAGGGATTTACAAATCAATCATTGCACGGGATGTGACTACTGCGGTAGAACATCAAATTGCATATTTACCGACGATATGCAGGAAATTTATGATTATATAGATAATAGTGACATTATAGTATTTGCTGCACCATTATATTTTAATTCTATTAATGGCTTATCAAAGAATGTAATAGATAGATGTCAAAGGTATTGGTCTATAAAATATACATTAGGTCAGGAATATAAAAGGAATCAAGGCAGAAAAGGTATTTTTATATCAGTAGGAGGAGCTCCTTTTACACACAATCAGTTTGCGGGCACGATTCCAATTATGGATTTCTTTTTTAAAGCTATAAATGCAGAGTATGTTGGAAATTATTTTCTTTCGAACACAGATAAAATCAATATAGAAGATAATTTAGACATAAAACATGAATTAAATAATATTGGAAAAGATATAGATAATTTAAAAAACTTCTACCTTCATAGGTAGAAGTTTTTAGATAAATTTTACAATCCATTTGAAATAAATAGTTATTATATGTATAATTAATATAACACAGAAATGAGGAGGATTTTATGAAAACAAAATTACCAATAGCATTATCAAACAGACATATACACCTAAGTCAAAAGGATTTAGATATTCTTTTTGGAGAAGGATATGAATTAACAAAATTTAAGGATTTATCTCAACCTGGTCAATATGCATGTGAAGAAAAGGTTGATGTCATAGGACCAAAGAAAGCAATTAAAGGTGTTAGAATACTAGGACCGGTTAGATCACAAACTCAATTTGAGATATCAGTAACAGATGCATTTACACTTGGAGTAGCGCCTGTTATCAGAAATTCGGGGGATATAGATTCTACACCTGGGGCTAAGGTTGTTGGTCCTAAAGGAGAAATTGACATTGAGAAAGGTATTATAGTTGCAGCTAGACATATTCATATGCATACAACTGATGGAGAAGAATATGGAGTTAAGGACAAGGATATAGTAAGTGTAAAGGTAGATGGACCTAGAGGATTAGTATTCGATAATGTTTTAGTTAGAGTACAACCAAACTTTGCTTTAGAAATGCACGTAGATGTAGAAGAAGGAAATGCAGCAGGAGTAAAGAATGGAGATATAGTTGAAATAATTAAATAGGAGGATACTATGAAAAGTATATCGTCGATGATAGATCATACTTTGCTAAAGCCTGATGCTACAAGAGAAATGATAAAAGCCTTATGTGAAGAAGCAATCCAATATAAATTTGGTGCAGTTTGTGTAAACCCATGCCATGTAAGATATTGCAATGAACTTTTAAAAGGTACTGATGTAAAGCTTGCAACGGTAATAGGATTTCCATTGGGTGCTAATACTAAAGAAGTCAAGGCTTTTGAAACAAAGAATGCTATCGATAATGGCGCAAATGAAATCGATATGGTAATAAATATTGGTGCTATAAAGGATAAAGATTTTTTTAGAGTAAAAGAAGATATTGAATATGTTGTTAAAGCGGCTATTCCAAAAGCCATAGTCAAAGTCATAATTGAAACATGCCTTTTGACAGAAGAGGAAAAAATAAAGGCATGTGAACTTGTAATAGATGCAGGAGCTCATTTTGTTAAGACTTCCACTGGGTTTAGTACTGGAGGAGCAACTGTTGATGATGTCAAGCTTATGAAGTCTGTAGTAGGAGATAAAATAGAAATAAAGGCATCCGGTGGAGTAAGAGATTTAAAATCGGCAAAAGATATGATAGAAGCAGGAGCTACCAGATTGGGTACTAGCTCAGGAATAAAAATAGTCAAAGATTTATAAAAAAGGGGGCTTTCCCCTTTTTTTAATCCCTTGTATTATTTTAGCATAATTGTGCAAAACTATAGTAGGAGGGATATAAATGAAACAAAGACTATTTATTTTCATGATTTTGATTTTGTTTTTAACAACAAGTTGCACTACAAACCCTAAAGATGAAATAGTTGATGAAAATGCAGAGAATATAGTTACAGTAGCTGGAGAAAGTGATATCATATTAGAACGATCGGAAATAATATCGGATTCAGTTGTAGAGTTATTTGGAATAGATGATGCAACTGCAATAATTTTCAATGATTCAGTACTCATTGGAGTTAAAACTGCATATAATCAGGAATTATCCAATGATATAAAAGAGCTAATTGAGAGCACAGTGCTAAATATCGATTCTGAAATTTCAGAGGTACTAATTACATCTAAAGATAAGATATTTAACGAAATAGATAATCTAATTTTAGAATTACTTCAGGGAAAATCTTATGATGATTTAGTTGATAATATTAGCAAAGTTAAAGGAAAATTCAATTAAACCCCCGTAAGGGGGTTAATTATTAAAAAGAAAAATAAATTATTCTAAATTGTTCAACATGGTGTATATAAATAGTATGAGGAGGGGTTTTTATGGAATTGAAGTCTAAAAGAATTGAGCTTGGAAATGGAATATATTTAAATCTAATACAAACGGACAAATTCAAATCAAATTTGATGAGCTATTATTTTATTAGACCATTGAACAGAGAAGAAGTGACTATGAATTCACTTGTTCCATTGGTATTGAAAAGAGGAACAGAAGAATTTCCAACATCTCTGGAAATAGAAAAGGAATTTGAATCCTTATATGGTGCCAGTTATAGCAGCACTGTAAATAAAAGAGGGGAAAGGCATTTCTTAAGATTTACTGTAGAATGGGCAAATGAAGAATACCTCAATGCACCAGGGCAAAATCTTAATGTGGTCAAGATGTTAAGAAATATTATTTATAACCCATGCTTGGAAAATGGTGTTTTTAATAAAGAGTATGTAAAGCAAGAGAAGGAAAATCACAAAAACAGAATAGAGGGAAGGATAAACGATAAGCGTTCTTATGCAGTGGATAGATGTATAGAGGAAATGTGTAGATATGAAAAGTATAGTATCTATCAGTTAGGATATGTAGAGGATTTAGATTCAATAAATGAAAAAAATCTATATTCCCATTATCAAAATATTCTTGATACAAGCCGAATTGAGATATTTTATGTTGGACAATTTGATGAAGCTTTAGAAAGCTATATAGTAGAACAAAATAAGATTGAGAGAGAAGTAATAGTTGAAGTACCAAGGGAAATTATAACTAATACAGTAAAACAAAAAAATATGATTAACGAAAAGCTAGATGTAAGTCAAGGAAAATTGGTTATAGGATATAGAACGGGGATTCCGTTTGAGCATGAGCTTTACAATGCGCTTCTAATTGCCAGCGATATACTTGGTGGAGGACCAAATTCTAAGCTATTCAAAAATGTTAGAGAAGCCGAAAGCCTTGCATATTATGTAAGTTCGACTATTTTGAAATACAAGTCGATTATGATTGTAGATGGTGGTATAGAATTTGAAAACTACCATAGAACCGTTGATATAATAAACAAACAATTAGAAGAACTAAAGTCTGGCAATTTTTCTGATGATGATATGGAAATTTCTAAAAAGGCAATAAAGACATCTACCGAGTCCATTAAAGATAGCCCATTTTTGATTTCAGAGTTTTTCCTTAGTCAGATAATTGCTAAAGATAATAGATCCCTTGATGAAATGATGAAAGATTTTGAAACTGTTACAAGGGAAGAAATAATTGAAGCAGCTAAAAAGATTGTAATTGACACTATATATTTTCTAAACGGTAATAATAGCTTGGAGGGATGAAATGAAAACCATAACTAATAATCGGATAAATGAAAAAATTTTATATGAGGAATTGGATAGTGGGCTAAAGGTTATCTTTATGCCAAAACCTGGATTTACAAAAAAACATGCAGTATTCTCTACTAATTATGGCTCTAATGACAATGTTTTTATACCAATAGGTGAGGATAAACCTCTATCAGTTCCCGAAGGAATAGCACATTTTCTTGAGCATAAGTTATTTGAACAGGAAGAATCAAATCTCTTTGAAAAATTTTCAAAGATGGGTGCCTATGTAAATGCCTTTACTAATTTCAATCAAACTGCTTATCTATTTGAAACTACAGATAATTTTTATGAAAGTCTGGAGCTTTTAGTAAAATTTGTTCAATCTCCATATTTAACAGATGAAAATGTTGAAAAGGAAAAAGGAATTATAGCACAGGAAATAAAAATGTATGAGGATAATCCAAAATGGAGAGTATTTTTTAACTGTTTAAGGGCAATGTATTTAAATCATCCAGTAAAAATTGATATAGCAGGAACAGTGGAGAGTATACAAACCATTAATAAAGAATTAATGTATAAAGCATATAATACATTTTATAACCCTGCAAATATGGTTCTATTCATTGTCGGAGATCTTTCCTTTGAGAAGATATTGGAAGTAGTGAAAAAGACAGAAAGACATTTTGATAAAGTAGATGACACAGATATGAGAATATTAGTTGATGAACCCGACAGTATAAAAGAAAAAACCATAGATGTGAAAATGCAGGTTGCCACTCCAATGTTTTATATAGGCTTTAAGGATAATGAACTTAATTTGATTGGAGAAGAATTAATTAAGAAGGATATCATCACAAATATGATTCTTGATATGATGTTTTCACCTAGCTCTAAATTTTATAACGATTTATACAATGAAGGTTTAATATATAATAGCTTTGGAGCATATTTTACCGGAAAGAAAACCTACGGACATTCTCTGGTAATTGGAGAGTCTAATAATCCTGAAAAAGTACAAGAAAGAGTTCTTGAGTTGATAAATAAAGATCCTAGTGAAAACCTATTAGAAGAGGATTTTGACAGATTAAAGAAAAAGAATCTTGGAAACTTCCTTATGGGATTTAATTCAGTTGAATTTATAGCAAATAACTTTGTTGATTTATATTTCGATCAATTTAACCTATTCGACTATTTAAATCTAGTGGAATCTATAGAGTTTAGAGATTTATTGACTAGATATAAAAACCATTTAAGACCTGAGAATATGGTTATATCTATTGTTAGACCAGCCTAGAAATTGTTTAAATTTTGTGCTATACTATGTAAATAATAGAAAGGTGGTCGAACAATGGATCCTGTTGCATTTACACTCTTTGGAATTGAGGTCAGATGGTATGGCGTATTAATAGCATCTGCTGTAGTTATTGGAACTATATTGGCATTAAGGGAAGCTAAGAAAAGAAATATTGAGGAAGATACTATAATAGATTTGTTATTATTTGCTATACCAGCTGCCATTATAGGGGCAAGACTTTATTATGTAGCATTCAGCTGGGAAAATTATAAGAATAATCCCATGGAGATATTAAATCTTCGGGGTGGTGGATTGGCAATACATGGAGTAATAATAGCAGGTGTAATTGTTGCACTAATATTTTGTAAGAAGAGAAAAATAAGCTTCTGGACAATTGGAGACATAGTTGCTCCAAGTTTGATATTAGGACAGGCAATTGGCAGATGGGGTAATTTTGCTAACCAAGAGGCACATGGTGGACCTACGAATTTACCATGGGGTATTATGGTGGATGGAGTAAAGGTGCATCCGACATTTCTATATGAATCCATATGGAACTTCGGCGTATTTATATTTCTACTTTACTACTCAAGAAAAAAGGAAAAGGTTAATGGGGAAGTATTTCTTTTGTATATAATACTATATTCTGTAGCCAGATTTTTCATCGAAGGACTGAGAACAGATAGCCTTATGTTTGGACCTATAAGAGTTGCCCAGTTAATAAGCTTGTTATCAATAATAATAGGTTCATATATTTTTTACAGAAGAAGAAAATATAATTAGTTTGAATAAAATATAAAATAATACAAAAAAACAGAGTTTTCACTCTGTTTTTTTGATTTTTTGACAATAATAATTATATATTGTCAACCAGTGTAAAAGTAGGACTAAGGTCCCGAAATAATCTAATTATTTAATGAAAGTGTAGAAGGATTTATGAAAATGGTATAGAATATAATAAGTGTGGAGTGAAGTGGTGGAAAGTGGTTAGTAAATTATAAAAAGGCGGAGACTTGTATGTTTATTGGAGAATATCAACATACTTTAGATGAAAAAGGAAGGATTATAATACCTTCTAAGTTTAGGGAAGACCTGGGCTATGAATTTGTCATGACCAAAGGTTTGGATAGCTGCCTGTTTATTTATCCCAAGAAGGAATGGGAAGTTTTAGAAAACAAATTGAAAAGTCTACCACTTACTAACAAAGATGCTCGTGCCTTTATAAGATTTTTTTTCTCAGGAGCTTCTGAATGTATCTTAGATAAACAGGGCAGAGTATTAATACCATCAAATTTGCGTGACCATTCAAAATTAGAAAAAGATGCAGTTATTATTGGTGTATCAACTAGATTGGAAATTTGGAGCAAGGCTGAATGGGAAGATTATAATAGTGATGACAACCTTAGTTATGACAGTATAGCAGAAAAGATGGCTGAACTGGGAATATAACAAGGCAAAAAATCATCATTGTGATGCCTAAGTAAACTAATTAGTTTACTTAGGCATAAGCGGAGGAGATTTAAATGGAGTTTAATCATGTATCAGTTTTATTGAATGAGGTTATTGAGGGCTTAAATATAAAAGAAAATGGAATTTATGTAGATGGAACTCTTGGAGGAGCAGGTCATTCGCTTGAAATAGTAAAAAGACTTAAAGACGGTAAGCTTATCGGAATAGATCAGGATTTAAATGCTCTAGAAAAAGCATCCGAGGTTTTAAAAGAGTACAAGGATAAGGTCATATTAAAACATAGCAATTATGAAAATATAGATAAGATATTAAATGAACTTGGGGTGGACAAGGTAGATGGAATACTTTTAGATATAGGGGTCTCCTCTTATCAGCTAGATGAAGAATCAAGAGGATTTTCCTACAATAAGGATGCGCCCCTTGATATGAGGATGGATAATACTAGTACTTTTACCGCATGGGATGTAGTAAACAGGTATTCTCAGGAAAAACTTGAAGAAATAATCTGGAATTATGGAGAGGATAGATGGGCTAAAAGAATAGCAGAATTCATAGTAAATGAAAGAGCAGATAATCCTATCGATACAACTCTTGAATTGGTTTCGGTTATTAAAAAGGCAATTCCTAAGGCAGTGAGAATGGAAGGGCATCACCCAGCAAAAAAAACCTTTCAAGCAATAAGAATTGAAGTAAATCGAGAGCTTGAGGTATTACAGAATTCCATATATAAAATGGTAAATTTATTGAATGTTAAAGGAAGGCTTGCCATTATAACCTTCCACTCTCTTGAGGACAGAATAGTTAAGGAGAGCTTTCGGGAGCTTTACAAAGATTGTATATGTCCTCCAGAGTATCCAAAATGTATGTGCAACAAGAAAAGAGAGATAGAAATTATAACGAGAAAGCCAATAGTGCCAAAACAGAGTGAATTGGAAGTAAATAACAGAGCACGTTCTGCAAAACTACGAATTGCTGAAAAACTTTAGGTATAAAAGTACAAGGGGGAGAATAAGTTGTTAGTAGCTAGAGCTGATTATAATTATGAACCGAATTATTTGGAAGAGTTACAACCCAAAAAGACCTCTAAAAAAGTAAAGAAAAAGAAATCATTAAATAAAAAAATGTACTTATATATGGTAATAATTATATTGTTAACTAGTTTGTTTATTTTAACGAGATATGCTAAAATAACAGAGGTCAGAATAGAAATTTCAAAATTGGAAAATGAAGTTTCAGAATTACAAAAGGTTAAATTAAATTTAGAAGGGGATATTGAATCCCTAAAGAGCACTACTAAAATAAGTGAAGAAGCTATCAACAATCTTGGTATGATATTTCCAAAAGAGGGACAGATAGTATATGTATCAGTAAATGATGATCAGGAAGTGGAAGTTGCAGACAATAGCCTATCAAGTATAATCAAGAAAGCTTTTAAATAGGCTGTAATAAGGGGGGTTGAGCTTGCGGTCACCTAACAAATCTACTAAGAATAGACTTCGCTTTGTATTAGGTGTAGTAGTTATCGTAGTTTTGGGACTAACGGGCAGGTTGCTTTATCTTCAAGTTTTTAATAATGATGAATTAAAAAAAGGTGCTTTAGAACAATGGACTAAAGGAATAGATATAAAGTCTAATAGAGGCATTTTATATGATAGAAAAGGTAAAAAACTGGCAGTTAGTGTTACTGCGTACACAGTTTGGGCTACTCCCGCTGATATAAAGGATGCAGAAGGTTCTGCTAAATCCATTGCGGAAATTCTTGAAATGGATGAGCAGGAGGTATATGAAAAAATAACTAAAAATACTAGTGTAGAAAAGATCAAACAATGGATAAGTCGAGAAGATGCATTAGAACTAAGAAAATTGGGAATAAGAGGATTGACTATAATAGATGATAGTAAAAGATATTATCCATATGGAAATTTTGCATCATATATTTTAGGCTTTACTGATGTAGATAATAATGGTTTAGATGGCATTGAAAAGACCTTTGATAAGTATTTAGCTGGGATTCCAGGTAAATGGGTAAAGACTACAGATGCTGCAAATAGACAATTACCTTATGATGGTGAGAAAATTTATGACGCAGAAGATGGTTTATCTGCAGTTTTAACAATAGATGAAATTATTCAGCATTTTGCTGAAAAAGCTGCTGAAAAGGCCTTGTTAGACAATGGGGCTAAAAATGTCTCTATAATTGTAATGGATCCTTTCACAGGAGACATACTAGGTTTGGCCAATAAGCCTGACTTTGATCCAAATACTCCAAGAGAGCCTCTAGATGATAAACAAAAGGAAGAGTGGGGTAATTTGCCAACAGACCAATTGCAAAATAAGTGGTATAACATGTGGAGAAACTTCGCCATAAGTGACATCTATGAACCTGGTTCTACTTTTAAGGTAGTAACAGCGGCTGCTGCGTTGGAGGAGGGTTCTGCAAACCTAAATACTCATTATTTTTGTAATGGGTTCGTTAGAGATATAAAGGGCGTAGAATTAAAATGTGCAAGCTGGTACAATCCACATGGTGATCAGGATTTTAGAGAAGCAATTAATAATTCATGTAATGTTGCATTTGTAAATATGGGTAGGCAGGTAGGCAAAGAGAATATGCTTAAATATATAAAGGCATTTGGTTTTGGTGAAAAATCAGGAATCGATTTATTGGGTGAACAACCTGGTATCATTCCGGCAAATACAGATGTTATAAAGGAAGTAAATCTTGCTACAATGTCATATGGACATGGAATAGCTGTTACTCCTATTCAAATGATAAATGTTTTTTCCACTATTGCAAATGGTGGCAATCTAATGAAGCCTAGACTTGTCAAGGAGCTTATTGATCATGAGGGAAAAGTAATTAATACTTTTCCACCTGAAGTAAAAAGAAAGGTATTATCGGATAAAACAGCAGAGACTATGCGTGACCTTCTAGAAAGTGTAGTAGCAGAAGGAACTGGTAAACGAGCTTATATACCAGGATATAGAGTTGGGGGCAAGACGGGAACTGCTTTTAAGATTATAGATGGTCGGTATGCAAATGGTAAATATATAGCATCCTTTGGAGCTATAGCACCAGCTGATGATCCAAAGATTGCTGTATTGGTCATTATAGATGAACCAAGTGGGGTATACTATGGTGGTACAATAGCCGGACCAGTAGTTTACAGTATTATCAATGATACGTTAAATTACTTAGAGGTAGAACCTGTATTTACCGATGAAGAGTTAGAAGCTATTGAAGAGAAAATTGTAGTACCCGATGTAAGAAATAAAAAGATTTCAGAAGGAGGTAAGCTTTTAGCAGATCTTGGACTTAGATATACTACTGAGTATCAGGAAATCACGACAGAATCTGTTATTTTAGACCAATTCCCACTTCCGGGAGTAGAGGTGCTAAAAGGCTCAATCATTGATTTATATTTAAATAAAAGGCCTTCAGCTATGATTATGCCAGATTTACTGGGGAAGACAAAGGATGAGGTAATGATTACCTTAGATGAACTTAATCTACAATATACATTGAATGGCTCTGGAAAAGCAACAGGTCAGAATCCAGCACCAGGTGAAAAAATAAGCGGAGAAGTCAATATTGTTGTTGATTTTTCCAATTAAGGATAATTGTTAAGAGGCGACTATTTTAGTTGCCTTTTAATTAATTTGGTGTGCAAGGAGGAATTAATATGAATCTTGTTGAACTATTCGGAGACTATCCAATCTTGAAAACAGTCGGAGAAATGAATAAAGACATACTCGGAATAAAGCATGATTCCAGAAAAATAAAGCTGAATGAATTATTTATAGCTAAAAAAGGATTTACTAAAGATGGTCATAAGTTTATCAATGAGGCTATAAAGAATGGAGCTAGTACAATACTTCTTGATGAAATGACTGAAACAATACCGGGTATAACATATATTTTAGTTAAGGATACATATGATGCAGTAAGCTACATAAGCTCAAGATACTTTGATGAACCAAGCAAAAAGATGACTATGGTAGCAATAACTGGGACCAATGGAAAGACCTCTACATCATATTTGATACAAAGCATATTAAATGCAAATTGTATTAATACAGGTATTATTGGAACCCTAGGTGTAAAAATAGACGATAATCTGAACAAATTAGAAAATACAACTCCAGAACCGATATCTTTACATTATAATCTGTATAAAATGGTAAAAGCTAATATTAAGGCTTGCGCAATGGAAGTTTCTTCACATGCTTTAGAGCTAAAAAGAGCTGAATATATAGATTTTGATATTGGAGTATTTACTAATTTGACTAAGGATCATTTAGATTATCATAAATCTATGGATAATTATTTTCATAGCAAATTAAAGCTATTCTATAAGACAACAAAATATAATATTATAAATATAGATGATGTTTATGGAAGAAAAATTATAGATGAAGCGGGCAATAGAGTACATTTACTTACATATGGTATTGAAAATAATGCTGATATAGTTGCTAAAGATATTAATTATAGAATGGATAAAGTAAGTTTTTCACTAAACTTTAATGGGTATGATGTCGACATAATACTCAATATGCCAGGTAAGTTCAGTATTTATAATGCACTAGCAGCAGCATCTGTAGGGGTCGCATTAGGTATTGATTTATGGACAATAAAAGCCGGACTTGAAGCAGTTGAGGGCATAAAAGGACGTTTTGAAATTGTTCCTACAAATAGAGATTTTTCTGTTATAATAGATTTTGCACATACAGCTGACGGTTTGGAAAAGGTACTAAAAGTCATTCATCAGTTTGCAGAGGGTAGGATTATTGTTGTCTTTGGTGCAGGTGGAAATAGAGATCGCACTAAAAGACCTGATATGGGAATGGTAGTTGGATTAAATGCTGATTTTGCCGTAATTACATCTGATAACCCTAGAAATGAAGAACCAAGTGCAATTATAGAAGATATACTTACAGGTATAAAAAATACAAAAATAGAGTATAAGGTAATTATAGATAGAAAAGAGGCAATTGAATATGCCCTTAAAATAGCCAGAACAAATGATATAATTTTATTGGCAGGAAAAGGACATGAAACCTATACTATTTTTAAAGATAATATTTATCCTTTAGATGAACGTCAGATTGTATTGGATTATTTAGATATTATTTAGCTAACATGAGAGGAGATTTATAACAATGGAGTACTTTCACATAATAAGAACAATAATTATATCATTCATAATAAGTTTATTATTAGGTCCTTTAATAATTCCAATTTTAAAAAGATTAAAGGTTGGTCAAAGCATTAGGGAAGAAGGACCTAAATCCCATTTATCCAAATCTGGAACTCCTACGATGGGTGGTATAATTATATTTATGGCATTATTGATTACGGTCGTTACATCTGGACTTATAACCAAGGACATAATACTATTGATTGTTTCGACCCTTGGTTTTGGACTTATAGGATTTTTAGATGATTATATAAAAATAATAAAAAAAAGAAATTTAGGATTGAGAGCTTATCAAAAGCTTATAGCTCAAATAATATTAGCAGTCATTTTAGCTATTTATCAATCTAATACGTCAGCAGTGGGAACAAAAATTATAATTCCGTTTCTCCCAGATCATTATTTAGATTTAGGGATTTTATATATTCCTTTCATCGTATTTGTAGTTGTTGGCACAGTTAATAGCGTTAATTTGACAGATGGACTGGATGGCTTGGCAACAGGTGTTTCCATAATAGTTTTATCATTTTTCAGTTTAGTAGCATTGAATTGGGGCTTAGATAGTATTTCTATATTTTCATCTGCATTGATAGGCGCATGTCTCGGGTTTTTAATACATAATGCCCATCCAGCAAAGGTGATTATGGGAGATACAGGTTCATTGGCTTTAGGAGGAGCAATTTCCGGAATAGCAATTTTGATGAATTTACCATTGATATTACCAATAGTAGGTGGTATTTTCTTTATAGAAACATTATCTGTCATAATCCAGGTAGTATCATTTAAGCTTACTGGGAAAAGAGTATTTTTAATGTCCCCTTTACATCACCATTACGAACTAAAGGGATGGAAGGAAACTAAAGTAGTAGGAGTATTCTGGTTTGTAACAGCTATACTATGTATTATTGGAATAATTAGCTTAAAAATCTAAATTAAGAAAGTAAGGTGTTCTTATGAACCTTAAAAATAAAAAAGTATTGGTACTTGGTTTAGGTATAACTGGAATCTCAACAATAAAAGCACTTGATAAATTAGGAGCCGATATTGTATTAAGCGATAAAAAGACAGAGGAAGATTTAAAGGATGTATTGAATAAAATAAATTATATATCGATGGAGAAGCATTTAAATACCGATGAATTTGATTTACAAGGAATTGATTTAATTATTAAAAGCCCTGGTATTCCTCCTTTTGTAAAATTGCTTAAGATTGCAAATGAAAATGGGATTGAAGTCATTACGGATATTGAATTTGCATATAGAGTTTCCCAAAATAAAAATTTTATTGCTATAACAGGTACCAATGGAAAAACAACTTCGACTATGTTAACAGGTGAGATTTTGAGAAAAGCTAAGATTAAAACACATGTAGTCGGAAATATTGGAACAGGGATAATGGATAAAATTTTAGAGGCTGGAAATGATGATGTATTCGTAACGGAATTGAGTAGCTTTCAGCTAGAGCATACATCTACTTTCAAACCTAAAATAGGGCTTATTACAAATATTACACCTGATCATTTAGATTGGCATGGTTCATTTGAAAATTATAGAGATGCTAAGTTAAAGATATTTAGAAACCAGGATAAGATGGATTATCTGATATTGAATTATGATGATATAAATCTTAAAGGATTAAAAAACAAGGTTAAAAGTAAAGTAATATATTTTAGTACAAAAGAAAAACTTCAGGAAGGGATTTATGCAGACGAAGAATATATAATAATAAATTATCACAATGATTCCTTGAAATTGATGAGATGTGATGAATTAAAGATATTAGGTAAACATAATCTTGAAAATGCACTAGGTTGTATTGGCATTGCCATAGCTATGGGTATTAGCATCGATATATTAAAGGAAGCATTGAAAACTTTTCAAGGTGTTGAACATAGGCTGGAATTTGTAGCTACATGGGATGGAATCACCTTTTATAATGATTCCAAGGGAACAAACCCGGATGCAAGTATGAAGGCTGTAGAGGCTGTAAAAAAGCCTATTATATTGATAGCCGGAGGTTATGATAAGGGTTCAAGTTATGATGAATTTATAAGGTCTTTTAATGGGAAGGTAAAGGCACTGATTCTATTAGGTCAAACTAAGGAAAAGATAAAAGAAGCTGCAATGGCCAATAATTTTACAAATTTCTTCTTAGTCAACAATATGAAGGAAGCTGTAGGGGTTTCCTCAAAAATAGGTATACAAGGCGATAATGTATTATTATCTCCTGCATGTGCCAGCTGGGGAATGTATAAAAATTATGAAGAAAGAGGTAAAGATTTTAAAAAAGAAGTCTTTGATCTAATGGAGTGATGTTATGGAGAAAGGTAAAAAAATTACAAAAAGGAAATCCGTTGATTTTATATTATTAATTGCCACTGTATCACTTGTATTCATAGGAATAGTTATGGTATTCAGCTCGAGCTGGCCTGAGGCTATGGTGGAATTCGATAATGGCTATTATTTTTTGAAAAAGCAATTGCAATCATCTATTGCAGGATTTGCTGCAATGATCATATGCATGAATATTAATTACAAATTCTTTAAAAAATATGCTTTGCCACTCTTTTTATTGGCTCAATTCTCAGGACTTTTATTATTTACGCCTTTAGGTTTAGAGTTAAAAGGAGCGACCAGATGGATAAATCTAGGATTTACAACTTTTATGCCTTCTGATGCAATTAAAATAGGTTCTGTAATATTTTTTGCAAAGTTTTTGGCTGATCGTAAAGATAATCTTGGAACATTATTAAAAGGTACAATACCTGCAATATTTTTAATTGGAATATCATGTATTATTATTCTTATGCAGCCAGACTTAGGTACTACAGTAACTCTTGGAGCTACATTGATGGCCATGTTCTTTGTTGCAGGTATGAAGATTTCACATCTTGTTTTTATGGTCGGTGGTGCTGCTGGATTTCTGTTTTATGCTATTACAGGTGAAGGAAATGAATACAGGATGAGACGATGGACAACATTTTTAGATCCATTCAAAGACAAATTAGGTGATGGATGGCAGGTGGTGCAGTCACTTTATGCATTAGGCTCAGGAGGACTATTTGGTTTAGGTTTAGGAAAGAGCAGACAGAAGTTTTTCTACATTCCTGAAGCATATAATGATTTTATTTTTTCAATTATAGGAGAAGAATTGGGCTTAGTGGGAACCTTGCTGGTTTTATTCCTGTTTTTCGTAGTTATTTGGAGAGGTATAATCATTGCATTAAAAACAGAGGATTTGTTTGGATGCTATTTAGCTTCTGGAATCACAGCTCTTATTACTGTTCAATCCCTAATTAATATTGCAGTAGTTACATCTTCTATCCCTACTACCGGAATTACTTTACCATTTATAAGCTATGGAGGAACATCATTATTATTCTATATGGCTTCTATAGGGATACTGTTAAACATCTCAAGATATGCAAAATTAGATAGGAGTTGATCAAATGAAATATTTGATAACTGGTGGAGGAACAGGTGGACATATATATCCTGCATTAGCCATTGCCAGTGAAATTAAAAGTAAACATCCGGAGGCTGATATATTATATATAGGAACTAAAACAGGATTAGAGGCTGAATTAGTACCCAAAGCTGGAATAAAATTTAGTACCATAAGGGTTAAGGGGATGCCCAGAAGATTGAATAAATCTTCTTTTATTGCACTGAGAGAATTGATTTATGGGTTAGGTGAATCAAAAAAGATAATTAAGGAATATAAGCCTGATGTTGCTATAGGGACAGGTGGTTATGTAAGTGGACCTGTAATTTATATGGCATGCAAGTATAAAATACCAGCCCTTATTCATGAACAAAATGCCTTTCCTGGTATTACCAATAAAATACTTTCAAGATACGTAAACAAAATTGCTGTTACTTTTGATGAAGCAAGGAATTATTTTAAATATCCTGACAATGTTATAAAAACCGGCAATCCAATTAGAAAAGAAATACTTGAAATAAATAAGACAATTGCTTATTCTAAATTGAATATAAGACCTGATAAACCATTTATACTCTCTTTTGGTGGGAGTGGAGGTCAAAAGAAGCTAAATGATTGTATCTTTGATATAATAAAGAATTATAAGACTTCTGATAATTATCAGCTTATCCATGTTACTGGCACAAGGATGTATGACGAGTTTAAATTAAAATTAAAAAAACAAAATATACAATTACCTCCTGATATTAGAGTATTACCTTATTTTTATGATATGCCTGATGCTTTAAATATTGCCAATCTTATAGTAACGAGTGCAGGAGCAATAACGCTTTCTGAAATATCAGCTGTTGGGGTACCAAGTATTCTGATACCAAAGGCTTATACTGCTGAAAATCATCAGGAATTTAATGCACGAGCCTTTGAAAAAAAAGGTGCTAGTATTCTAATACTGGAAAAGGACCTAAATAGTGAAATATTATTAAATAGAATACAAGAATTAATTGATGATAAAGAAGAACTTTTAAATATGTCGATTAACAGCAAAAAGATGGGTAATATTAATGCAACAAGTCTAATTGTGTCAGAAATAGATAAACTTATTAAAAAAAAGTAACCCCAATATTTCCATTGCATAGTATAAACATATAGTGCAATGGAGGTGGGTTAATGGAAAAGTATATCATCCATGGAGGTCATAGGCTTTCAGGTGAAATAAGTATACAAGGAGCAAAAAACTCAGTTCTACCAATATTAGCTGCTACAGTTATTTCAGGAAAAGTTAGTACTATATTCAATATCCCAAAGTTAAGGGATGTAGATATGATGATACAGATACTTTCATCGTTAGGAGCAAAAATTACTCCTGATGGAAATACAATTACTGTTGATTCTTCTTCAATAAGCAATTTAGAATTGCCTGAAGAGTTTGTAAGAGAAATGAGATCATCTATTATAATAATGGGTGCAATGCTAGCAAGATTTGGAGAGGTAAAGATTGCATATCCTGGTGGATGTGAAATAGGACCTAGACCAATTGATTTGCACCTAAAGGCTTTAAGACATATGGGCGCAGTAATTGATGAAGCTCATGGATTTTTAGACTGTAAGACAACAGGACTTAAAGGTTGTGATATTCAACTGGATTATCCTTCAGTAGGTGCAACTGAAAATATAATGCTTGCAGCAGTGACAGCTGAAGGCATTACAACTATAAGAAACGCTGCAAGGGAACCAGAATTGATTGATTTACAGCATTATTTAAATAGTGCCGGAGCAAAAGTCAATGGAGCTGGTACAAGTATTATTACTATTGAAGGCGTCAAATCTCTAAATAGTTGCGAACATAGAATTATTCCTGATAGAATTGTAGCTGGAACATATATGACAGCTGCTGTAATTACAAAAGGTGAAGTAATTGTTAAAGACATTGTAACAGACCATTTATTAAGTATCATCTCTAAATTGAGAGAAGCTGGTGCAATTATATATGCTAATGGTGATTCTCTAAAGGTAATTGGACCAAATAAATTATATTCCATAGAAATGTTACAAACACTTCCATATCCTGGATTTCCTACTGATATGCAAGCACAGTTTATGACATTGTTGACCATAGCTAGTGGGACTAGTGTTGTAAATGAGACGATTTTTGAGAACAGATTTAAGCATGCTGAGGAATTGACTAGGATGGGAGCTAATATTAAGACGTTTGGTAAGGTTGCAGTTATAAAAGGAGTTAAGGAATTGACTGGAGCAAAAGTTTCAGCCAAAGATTTAAGGGGAGGAGCAGCATTGGTATTGGCAGGATTAGTAGCGCAAGGTACTACTGATATAGATAATATATATCATATAAATCGCGGCTATGAAAATATGGATATAAACCTAAGAAAATTAGGTGCTTATATTAGAACATTAAAATAGCAGCTTTTGCTGCTGGATAAGTGTGGGACAACTATTGAGGTGATACAATGAAAAAACCCACAAGAGTAGAAAAAAAGAGAAGAAGAAAGAGAATGATGTTCAGATTGATATTGATGCTATCTTTGGTATCATTTGGAACTGCTTTTATGGTCAAATCTGATTTTTTTAATATTAAAAAAGTAAATGTTGATGGAAATAACATATTGACTGATGATATAATAATAAAGGCTTCTACAATAAATATTGGCGAAAATATCTATAAAATAAAAAAATCTGATGTTTTGAATAATATTGAATCCTTATCATATGTTAAGTCAGCTAATATTAAGCGAAAATTGCCTGATACAATTAATATCAATATAGAGGAAAGGAAGAGAGTCGTTCAACTAAAAATGCTTTCAAACTATATGTTGATAGATAATGAGGGTTATGTTCTTGAGGTATCGGACACAAGGGTGGACGAGCTACCTTGCTTTGTAGGTTTCAATATCGAAAATCTTGAACCAGGAAATAAAATTTCAAATGATGAAATAGGAATGAAATTATTAGATTTTTTTAATGAAGATGAGTTAATTCCAACAATTAGTGCAATGAATACAATTAATTATGATACAAATGAAGAAATTAATATTGATTTAAATAATAGCATTAGTGTTGCCTTTGGACCCCTATATAATGTAAAATATAAGTTAAGATTATTAGATAAGATTTTAAATGATATTGAAAAAAAACAATTAAAGTGTAATATGATTATTATGAATAAAGGCGAAAACCCTATTCTTGTATTGGATGATTAATAGGAGGGATAAAATGAAAAAATCTCGGGATATTGCAGCCTTAGTTTTAGTGTCAATTTTCCTTGGCTTGATTTTATCCATTCAGTTTAAAACAATTAGTAAATCTGTTGGGGAGGGAATATTACCTACACAAAGAGCTCAACAATTAGCAATAGAATTAAAAAAGGCTCAGTCTGAAAAGGAAGCTCAAACTAATAGAATTGAAGAACTGGAAAATAAAATAGAGCAATATGAAAAAGGTGGAGTTGAAGATAATCTTTATGCAGAAAATCTTTATAATGATGCTATGAAATATAGAATGCTGGCAGGATATGTGGATTTAAATGGCGAAGGAATCGTCTTGGAAATAAATGACCCTCCTGCAGATGTTCAATATGGAGAAGGATATAGTATAATAGATGAGCTTGATTTGATACTTCAGGTTGTTAGTGTTCTAAATGCAGCTGAAGCAGAAGCTATTTCTATAAACGATCAAAGATATACAGCATTTACTGAAATAGTTAGGGCAGGTAATCATATAGAAATAAATGGTGTTTCAAAAAGCTCACCAATAATTATAAAAGCTATAGGAAATCCTGATACCTTAGAATCAGCTTTGGCAATTAAGTGGGGTATAGTATGGCAACTCCGAAATTATGGGTATATTGTAAATTTAACACAAGATAGAAATATTACAATTCCTAAATATAGTAAAATTAAAACATTTATTTATGCTAATCCTGTTGAAGAAATAGTTAATTGATTGGAGGAATAATATGAAAAATAGTAACCCAAAAATCATATTAACGTTATTTAGTATATTGATTGGTGTTCTTATAGCGACACAAATGAGAATGAAAGTAGAGTCTATAGCACCAGTTACTCTAAAATCTATTCAGGATATTAAAGTTGAAATAAACTCAACGAATAATGAAATTATAGAATTAGAGAAATTAATTAAGCAAAGAGAAGATGAACTTGCAATTATTGAAAATATATCAATGGGTGATCAAAATATTGTAGATATTCTTAAAGAAGATATCAAACTAAATAAAGTAATTTCTGGGAGATCACCTTTGGAAGGACCTGGCATCAGAATTACAATGTTTGATAATATGAATAGTGAAATAGTAGGATTTGATATAGAGGATGCTCTTATACATGATGTAGATATCCTCAATATAATAAATGATTTAAAGATTGCAGGGGCTGAGGCCATAAGTATAAATAATCAAAGAGTTGTATCCACCTCTGAAATTAAATGTGGTGGTCCTGTTATAAGAATTAATGGTAGAAGCATAGGTACACCATTTGTTATAAAGGCAATAGGAGATCCCAAGGTCTTAATGGCATCTGTCAATGCACCTGGAACATATGGAGATACATTAAAATCTGTATATTTAATGGGATTTGAACCAGAGATTCAGGATAAGGTCACAATTCCTGCCTATAGTGGCAGTTATAGCTATACCTATGCAAAACCAGTTGGAGAAGGTGATTAAATGTTTTTTGCACTTATTGGTATATTAATCGGAGCAATAATTGGATTTTTATTGCCATACACTTATAATACTGCATATTCATTATATATTTCAGTTGCAATATTAGCCTGTTTAGATTCTGTATTTGGCGGTATTAGAGCAAATTTAGAAAATAATTTCAGTATAACAATTTTTCTTTCCGGTTTTTTTGGCAATGCCATATTAGCCGCTTTCTTGGCCTATATCGGAGATCGACTAGGAGTTCCATTATATTATGCAGCAATTTTTACATTTGGTGGTCGGTTATTTGATAACTTTGGTGCTATAAGAAGGATTTGGTTGCGAAAGAGAAAATCTATACAATAACATAGTCAAAGAACACAAATTGATAAGGGGGCCTTAAAATGTTTGATTTTGATATTGATGTTGAGCAATTCGCTAAAATTAAAGTAATTGGTGTAGGTGGCGGAGGAAATAATGCAGTTAACAGAATGATAGATAGTGGCGTTAGAGGTATAGAATTTATTGCATTGAATACAGACAGACAAGCTTTGTATTCGTCTAGAGCAGAAATCAAGATTCAAATTGGAGAAAAGATTACCAAAGGATTAGGAGCAGGAGCAAATCCCGAAATAGGATCCAAAGCCGCTGAAGAAAATAGAAATGATATAATGGAAGCTATAAAAGGAACTGATATGATATTTATTACTGCTGGAATGGGTGGAGGTACAGGTACAGGTGCGGCTCCTATTGTTGCAGAAATAGCTAAAGAATTAGGAATTTTAACTGTTGGAGTTGTTACAAAACCATTTACATTTGAAGGTAAGAAAAGATTGACCCAAGCAGAAAGTGGTATTATTGAGTTGAAAGATAAGGTTGATACTCTTGTAACTATACCTAATGACAGATTATTGCAAGTAGCAGATAAAAAGACAACTATGTCACAGGCCTTTATGATGGCTGATGAAGTATTGCAACATGGTATACAAGGCATATCTGATTTAATATCAGTGCCTAATTTAATAAATCTTGATTTTGCAGATGTTAAGACAATTATGCAGGATAAAGGAATTGCACATATGGGTATTGGAGCAGCTTCTGGAGATAATAGAGCTACTGATGCCGCTAAACTAGCTATTAAGAGTCCATTGCTTGAAACATCAATAGAAGGAGCTAAATCAGTTTTATTAAATATAACAGGTGGTGGAGATTTAGGAATATTTGAGGTAAATGAAGCAGCAGACTTAATTAGACAATCTGTTGACCAAGACGCAAATATTATATTTGGTGCAGGAATTGACGAAAGCCTTGGAGATTCAATTAAGATTACAGTCATTGCTACTGGATTTGAGGATAATGGAAGCTCAATAAAATCGTCAAAAGAAAAAAATGCAACTAAAAAAGATTCAAAGGGTCTTGATGATATACATATTGATGGGTCATTAGATGACTTAGATATACCAATTTTTTTAAGAAAAAGAGATAAAAAGTAATATATAAATGTTGAAAAGCGTATCTTATTGTAGAAGATACGTTTTTTTTTCTTTACTAAATTGACATATTTCTCAATAGAAATAATTTATAATTAAGAATATAACTTGAGAAGAGGTAGGAATATTGAATGTATATAGTTTTAGAGTATTTACTTTTAGAAAACTTTATCATTAATTTTTTCATACTTTATTTAAATAAGTTATTTTTAAAAATTGATTCAAAAAATACTAAAATAATCTTAGGATCATTGGTGGCATCTATATATTCTTTAGTATTTTTTTATCCAGCAACATATTTTTTATCCAGACCGATATTTAAGTTACTATTTTCGATGCTATTGATTAGAATCAGTTTTAAATATTATAATCTAAAAATATTTTTAAAAGAATTATTGGGTTTTTACATTATATCCTTTATATTTGCTGGTGCAACTTTAGGGGCATATTATACTTCTAGTAATCTTAGCACTATATTGAACAAGAAAATAGATGTATTTGACGGATTTCCAGTTATATATCTTATACTGGGGGTTACAGCAAGTATATTTATTGGTAAGATCACCTTTACATATTTCAATCAAAGAAGCATTAAAGCAAACTATATAGCTGATGTGCTCATAAAGTATAGAGGTAAACAAATAATTATTAAGGCGCTGATAGATACTGGACATTCCCTCATAAATCCATTTACAGGGGATAGTGTTATGGTAGTCGAGTATGAAGTGCTTAAAAAGATTTTACCAGAATCAGTAAATGAGCTGATAATTGAAAATGACAAATCAGATTTCAAGAATATGGAATTGATTTTAACAAGTTTGCAGGATGAAATTAAACTGACTATGATACCATATAACTCCGTAGGTAAGCATGGCATATTATTTGCTTTTAAGCCTGATTCGGTAAATGTTTACTATATGGATAAAGAAATAATTATGGACAATATTCTAGTTGGGATATATTCAGGTTTTCTTTCAAAAGAGATGGGATATAGTGGTTTATTGCATTACGAATTAATAGATGGAGGCGTGGAAAATGAGTGTATTGAAGTACAAAATTAAATTATTTATATTTAAGATTTTAAGTAAATTAAATTTACTTGAGCGAATAGATTATATAGGTACAGGTGAATCATTACCTCCCCCTTTAAAGCCGGAAGAAGAAAGCTTTTATTTAGAAAATTTAAAAAATGACGAATCAATAAAAGGAATTTTAATAGAAAGAAATTTAAGACTCGTTGTATATATTGCTAGAAAGTTTGAAAATACAAAGGTTTCTATAGAGGATTTGATCTCGATTGGTACTATAGGATTGATAAAGGCCGTAAATACATTTGACCCAGATAAGAAAATTAAGCTGGCTACATATGCATCTAAATGTATTGAAAATGAAATATTGATGTATTTGAGGAAAACAAGTAAAATTAGAAATGAAATATCCTTTGATGAGCCATTAAATACTGACTGGGATGGTAATGAACTCCTGCTATCCGATATATTGGGAACGGATAGTGATGTAATATATAAATATTTAGAGGATGAAGTCGATAAGACTTTGCTAAATAATGCCATTGAAAAGCTCTCTAATAGAGAAAAAACCATAGTCGAATTGAGATTTGGGCTTACTAGTGGAATAGAAAAAACTCAAAAGGAAGTAGCTGATCTTCTTGGAATTTCTCAATCCTATATATCAAGGCTAGAAAAAAGGATTATAAAAAGACTCCGTAAGGAAATGGGAAGACTGATATAAAGATATTATTTCGATAATATCTTTTTTATTTTGGGACAAAGTAACAGAGTATAAAATAAACTATGAAGGAAATAATTTTAAGGAAAGGGGAACTTCGACATGAAAGGATGAATTTGATGCATATATCTAAGGTTGAAATTTGTGGGGTAAATACTGCCAAATTACCTGTTCTAACCAATGAAGAAATGCAGAAATTGTTTATTAAAATAAAGGATGGAGATCTATCTGCAAGAGAAACCTTTATTCAAGGTAATCTAAGGCTTGTCTTAAGTATTATTCAAAGATTTAATAGGAGAGGAGAACCGGTAGATGATTTATTTCAGGTAGGTTGTATAGGACTGATAAAAGCTATAGACAATTTTGATTTAAGCCAGAATGTAAGATTTTCAACCTATGCTGTTCCAATGATAATAGGAGAAATTCGAAGATATTTAAGAGACAATAATTCAATTAGGGTCAGTAGATCACTTAGAGATATAGCATATAAGGCATTGCAGGCAAGAGATCAACTGGTTCATAAGAATTCTAAGGAACCAACTGTAAGTGAAATAGCAGATCTTCTTGGATTGTCCAAGGAGGAAGTAGTTTTTGCATTAGAAGCGATACAAGAGCCTATTTCCTTATTTGAACCTATATACCATGATAGTGGGGATGCCATATTCGTCGTAGATCAAGTTAAGGATGATAAGGAAGAAGATGAATTATGGTTAAGAGATATTACCCTGAAGGAAGCAATGGACAAATTAAACACTAGAGAAAAGGAAATTTTAAATTTAAGATTTTACGAAGGGAAGACTCAGATGGAGGTAGCAGATGAAATAGGAATATCTCAGGCACAAGTTTCCCGATTAGAAAAAAATGCACTTAGACAAATGAGAAAGTACGTATAAATAATTCCACCAAATTAATGTAATATTTTATAGTCTATAAGTATATATCTATATAAATAACATTAATGAGGTGGGGTTATGTTAAAATTATCAGATATTCGTGAAAAGGAAGTAATAAACCTTTTTAATGGACAAAGAATGGGTTATATTACTGATTTTGAAATTAATTTAGAAAATGGAACATTAACAGGAATAGTATTATCTGGAGAAAGTAAAGTAATGAGTTTTTTTACCAAGGCTAATGATATCTATGTTGAATGGAGTAAAATCATTAAAATTGGGAACGACACAATTTTAATAAACTATAAGGATGAATAATATTAGACAATCATAATCTCTTATAATATAATATGGGTATTAGAATAGGAGGTAAGTCTTATGAAATGCCCATTTTGTGAATATTTAGAATCAAAAGTAGTAGATTCAAGACCTACTGATGAAGGACAAGCCATAAGAAGAAGAAGGGAATGTATGAGATGTGGCAGACGTTTTACAACTTATGAAAAAATAGAAGAAATTCCTATTATTGTAGTGAAGAAGGATGGAAACAGACAGGCTTATGATAGAAATAAGTTGCTAAATGGTATATTGAAATCTTGCGAGAAAAGACCTGTTCCAATGAGTGTCATAGAACAAATAGTTGACGATATTGAAAAGAACTTATCTAACTCTTTAGAGAAAGAGATTACTTCTGTTAGTATTGGGGAAATGGTAATGAATAAATTAAAAGACATTGATGAAGTTGCCTATGTCAGATTTGCATCCGTATATAGACAATTTAAGGATGTAAACTCATTTATGGATGAGCTTAAGAAGATTTTAGATGAAGGTCAAAGAAAGTGATTATTGATATGTAAAAAGTTTCTTAAGCTACAATTCTAGGAGGTAAATTATGGGATATCCAAGACTAATTGTAGATACAAAAAAAATTTTTAATAATGTTAAGACTTTAGTTAAGATGTCAAATAGAAATGGAATAGATATAGCAGGTGTGACAAAAGGTTTTTGCGCCAATACAGATATTGTATCTTCCTATGTTAAAGGTGGAGTTAAGTATCTTGCAGATTCTAGGATTAGTAACTTAAAAAAGCTGAAAGCCTTTGATTTACCCAAAATGTTACTTAGATTACCAATGATATCGGAGGCCGAAGATGTTGTAAAATATTCTGATATATCCTTAAATTCGGAAGTAGATACAATAAAATCTATTTCAAAGGCTGCAATTAAGTTGAATAAAGAACATGAAATCATATTTATGGTTGATTTAGGAGATTTAAGAGAGGGATATATTAACGAGGATGATTTGTACGAGGCTATAGAGAAGACTAAAGATCTCAAAGGAATAGTTATCCTTGGATTAGGTGTTAATTTTACTTGCTATGGAGGAGTAATACCAAATAAAAGGTTAGTTGAGAAACTTGTAAATATAAGTAAAGAGATTGAAGATAGATTTAATCTAAAACTACAGATAATTTCAGGAGGAAATTCCAGCTCAATTTATATGCTTAATAATAAGGATGATATCAAGGGAATCACAAATTTGAGACTTGGTGAGGCACTTATTTGCGGTACAGAATCTGCTTATGGAAGACGAATCGAAGGAACTTATAATGATGCCTTTACACTCGAAGTAGAAATAATTGAAATAAAGGAAAAGCCTTCTGTACCTACAGAAGAAATAGGCAGGGATGCTTTTGGCAAAGTACCTATGTTTATAGATAGGGGGATACGAAAAAGAATACTTTGTGCTATTGGAAAGCAGGATGTAGATTTTGATACTATTTATCCATTTGATAAAGACCTTATAGTTTTGGGCGGTAGTTCAGATCATTTGATTCTGGATGGAAGTGACAGCAAGATCGATTACAAAATAGGTGACATTATTAGCTTTAATATTCATTATGTAAGCATATTAAGACTTATGACAAGTGAATATATTGAAAAAGTAATCATATAAATAATTACTAATAAATTTAGTAATTATTTTTGTTTTAAAGGAGGAGAAAAGGTTTTCATATTGAATATATATATATACAAAAATATTTATTAAATGATAAATTTTGACAAAAAATATAATAGGGGGTGTTGAAGATAAAAAACATCATATTATATAAAAATTCTTCATAGTCATTGTTAGTTTTTTAAGTGTTTTGACATTATATCTCTTTACTTTAAGAGACGAATATTATAAAGGGGGAGTACACGATGGAAGCGGGATTTAGTTCATTAGTTGTTATGATCATTAGTATAATAGTTTTGGTTTACACAATTATGAAACTTAAGATTCACCCATTCTATGCACTAGTTGGAGTAGGCATTTTATCAGCAATTGGATTTGGATTTCCATTGCTTGAAGTAATGCCACTGATTATGAATGGATTTGGTAGTACAATTGGTAGTATAGGTATTGTTATAATATTGGGTTGTGCTATTGGTATTATTTTGGAGGATACAGGTGGAGCATTAGTATTGGCAAATACCATACTTAAATGGGTAGGCAAGAAAAATTCTAAGCTTGCAATGGCTTTAACGGGATACTTAGTATCTATTCCAGTATTTAGTGACTCTGCAATCATTATCATGTCACCAGTAGCTCGTGCATTATCTGCTCGTGGTGGTATACCATTGATTGGCCTATTAGGCGCACTAAATGGTGGTATTCTAGCAACTCACACTATGGTACCTCCAACTCCCGGGCCTATTGCAGCAGCAGGTACATTAGGTGCTGACTTAGGACTTATGATAGGTCTTGGGCTTATATCATCTATTGCATATACCCTTGCAGCATCTTTATGGTGTAATAGTAAAAGAATGCTTAATAAATACCCAGAATTAGCTGTAATGGAAAATGTAGAGACTGCTTTAGGCGAAGATTTTACTCTTGAAATGCCAGATGGCCGTCAATTACCAAGCTCATTTTTAGCTTTTGGTGCTATTTTGGCACCGGTTCTTCTAATTTGTATTAATTCATTTGGTTCATTATTATTAGCAGAAGATTCAGCTATACTTCCTATTTTGGGATTTGTAGGTCATCCAATATTCGCTTTAACGGTTGGAGTTGTTATTGCATTATTCTTAGATAAAGAACGTTTTTCTTTAGAACAATTAAATGTTTGGTTTTCAAAATCAGTTGAAGATTCAGGATTTATAATGATAGCTACTGGTGCAGCGGGAGCGTTTGGTGGAGTTCTTAAGGCATCAGGAGTAGGTACGTATCTTGGAAATATGATAGCTGCAACTCCTCTTCCATCAGTATTTGTACCGTTTCTAGTATCTGTATTGCTATCAGTAGCAAATGGTTCTGCGACTGTATCTTTGATCACTGGTTCAGCTATAATTTTACCATTACTTCCTTCATTAGGATTACACCCGGTAATTGCAGCATTGGCAATAGCCGCAGGTTCATCTTTCTTCTATCATGCAAATGCAAGCCACTTCTGGGTTGTATTAAAGGCTAATGGCAATTTACCAATGAATGAGGGCTATGATCTTGTATCTATCCCATCAGCATTAGGTGCATGTGCAGCAATGGTAGTGGTATTTATATTGTCATTGTTTATACATCCATAGAAAATATAAATTTTAATATTATAAAGTAAAATAGTAAGGTGAGAGCATAGATGCTCTTGCCTTACTATTTTTAATGGTATGATTCTAATTAATACAACATAGTTTCTACAAGAATATAAAAATATGCTATAATAGTCCTAACACAATAAAGGTGAAAGGTGATAAGATGGATTTATTTACTATGTCAATGGAGGATAAACTTAAAAGACACGCACCATTAGCTGACAGGATGAGACCCGAAAGCATAGAAGACTTTGTTGGACAAAAGCACATTTTAGGTGAAGGGAAATTTCTTAACAGGTCAATTAAGGCTGATAGAATTACCTCTATGATTTTCTACGGACCTCCTGGAACGGGTAAAACGTCTCTTGCAAAAATTATTGCAAATTCTACAAAGATGAGATATGAAAAACTCTCTGCAGTAACCTCTGGCGTAAAGGATATAAGAGAGGTAATGAATAGAGCAGAAGAAAGCTTAAAATTATATAATAAACGTACTATATTATTTATAGATGAGATACATAGATTCAACAAGACTCAACAGGATGCGCTATTACCATTTGTAGAAAGAGGAATTATAATTCTTATAGGAGCTACTACAGAAAATCCTTATTTTGAAGTCAATAAGGCTTTACTTTCAAGAGCTATGGTAATAGTTCTTGAATCCTTGAAAAAAGAAGATTTGTTAGAGTTGCTATATAAAGCTTTAAGGGATAAAGAAAAGGGATTAGGTAATTATAATGTAAAGCTTAAAGATGAGGCAATTGATTATTTGATAACAGTTGCAGATGGAGATGCTAGAATTCTTTTAAATTCACTGGAGATTGGAGTTTTGTCGACTCCGTCTAATTCGGAAGGTTTAATCTGTTTAGATTTGGATAAAATAAAAGAATCTATTCAAATAAAGACAGCTAAATATGATAAAGGAGGAGATGAGCATTATGATACAATCTCCGCTTTTATAAAAAGTATGCGTGGAACAGATCCTGACGCTGCTATGTATTGGCTGGCTAAGATGATAAATGCAGGAGAAGATCCGAAATTTATAGCACGTCGAATTATCATTGCAGCATCAGAGGATGTAGGCAATGCTGATCCTGTTGCATTGCAGCTTGCAGTCGCGGCATTTAATGCAGTAAATGTAATCGGTATGCCGGAAGGTAGAATTCCTCTTGCTCAAGCGGCTTTATATGTAGCATCAGCACCTAAAAGCAATAAATCTTATTTGGCTATAAATAAGGCAGTGGATGATGTAAAGAATAAAGAAGCAGGAAAGATTCCAAACTATCTAAGAAGTACCAGTTATCCTGGTGCTGAAAACCTTGGCAATGGGAAGGGATATAAGTACCCTCATGATTTTAAGGATAATTATGTTACTCAACAATATTTGCCTAATGAATTTAAAGATACTATATACTATGAGCCATCTGAAAATGGATATGAGAAAGTAATTAAGGATAGATTGAGTAAATTGATTGACAAAGATAGGTAATATATTTATAATGAACTTAAGTTCATTGTGGTGTGATGAATGATTTAATTTATTTTAAAAACAATGAAGGGAAGAGTATATATAAGAACTAGTCAAAGGGAGCCGATGATAGTGGAACTTCGGCACAAAGCTTATATGGAAAAACGCCCCTAAGTTTCTAACCGAAAAACTATAGTAGGCTTAGACGTTTCACTTGCGTTAAAGGTGTTAAAGTGGCATATGCAATTTAGGTGGTACCGCGGAATTTTAACCTTTCGTCCTTTGTTATTAAACTAAGGATGAAAGGTTTTATTATATTTAAATAGTGAATAACTAAATTGTCATTCCGAACTTGTCGAGGAATCGTCTGTTTTGTATTACAAGTAGTTATTAAGTATGAACTAATATATGGAGGAGATAGCATGAAAACAAGTATCAAATCTATCTATAAAGAAAGTGATAAATATCTAAATCAAGAAGTTACAGTAGAAGGCTGGATAAGAACTTCTAGGTCATCAAAGACCTTTGGCTTTATAGAATTAAATGATGGAACCTTCTTTAAGAATCTTCAAATTGTCTATGATGATAATTTAGAAAACTTTAAGGAAATAGAAAAACTACCTCTAAGCTCTGCTTTGAAGGTAAGGGGAATTCTTGTATCAACACCAGAAGCAAAACAGCCTTTTGAGATAAAAATAAATGAGATAATAGTTGAAGGAATGTCTTCATCAGATTATCCATTGCAAAAGAAAAGGCATACTATGGAGTATCTGAGAACAATAGCGCATTTAAGACCTAGAACTAACACCTATAGTGCAGTTTTTAGGGTGAGATCTCTAACTGCCTATGCAATCCACAAATTCTTTCAAGAGAGGGGATTTGTATATGTTCATACTCCTATTATCACTGCTAGTGATGCTGAAGGAGCAGGTGAAATGTTTAGAGTAACAACTTTAGATATAGAAAATCCACCTAGAAATGATGAAGATAAAGTTGATTTTTCCAAGGATTTCTTTGCTAAGAGTACAAATCTTACTGTAAGCGGTCAACTTGAAGCGGAAGCTTATGCTTTAGCTTTTAAACAGGTATATACATTTGGACCAACCTTTAGGGCGGAAAATTCCAATACTGCAAGACATGCAGCAGAATTTTGGATGATAGAGCCTGAGATTGCATTTGCAGACTTAAATGACAATATGAAACTAGCTGAAGATATGATGAAATATATTATTTCCTATGTTTTAGAAAATGCTAAGGAGGAAATGGAGTTTTTTAATAATTTCATCGATAAAGGTCTAATAGAAAGACTACAAAATATTGTTAATTCAGATTTTGGTGTTGTAACTTATACTGATGCTGTTAAGATGCTGCAGGAATCAAAGGAAAAATTCCAGTATAAAGTTGAATGGGGTATAGATTTACAAACTGAGCACGAAAGATATTTAACAGAAAAGATATTTAAGAAACCTATTTTTGTAATTAATTATCCAAAGGAAATTAAAGCATTTTATATGAGGTCTAATGATGATAATAAAACTGTAGCTGCAATGGATTTACTTGTGCCAGGTATAGGTGAAATAATCGGAGGAAGTCAAAGAGAGGAAAGGCTTGAAGTATTGGAGCAAAAAATCATAGATAACGGCATGGAGCCAGATGATTATTGGTGGTATTTAGAATTAAGAAAATATGGAGGAACTAAGCATGCAGGCTTTGGCCTTGGCTTTGAGAGAGCTATTATGTATATGACTGGCATATCAAACATTAGAGATGTCTTACCATTCCCAAGGACTGTTGGTTCTGCAGAATTTTAAAACTGCCTTGATTTAATATTGATGATTTGCTATAATTGGACTTGAATTACAAACTATGAAAAGAAGTAGTAGGTTATATATTATTTTAAGAGAGCTGCTATTTGGTGCAAAGCGGTATTGATATTAACTGAACTCGTCTTGGAGTTACTAGAATTAAAATTCTGGTCGTTGATTTACGTTATAATCATTGAGTGGATTCTATCAATAAGAGTGGTACCGCGGATTAACCTTTCGTCTCTAATTTAGACGGAAGGTTTATTGTTTTTGAAATAAAGTATTTTATTACAGGAGGTTTATAAATGCAAGAGTACAGACCAAATGAAATTGAAAAAAAGTGGCAGGATATATGGACAGAGGAGGAACCATTTAAGGCATCAAATAATAGTGATAAACCAAAGTTTTATGCCTTAGTAGAATTTCCATATCCTTCAGGTGAAGGGCTTCACGTTGGACACCCTAGACCATATACAGCATTAGATATTGTTTCAAGAAAAAGAAGATTAGAAGGATACAACGTATTGTTCCCTATGGGATGGGATGCCTTTGGATTGCCTACTGAAAATTATGCAATTAAACATAAAATTCATCCTAAAATTGTTACAGAACGAAATGTAGCGAGATTTAAGAATCAATTGCAGTCAATAGGATTTTCCTTTGATTGGTCGAGGGAAGTAAATACAACTGACCCAAATTATTATAAATGGACTCAATGGATATTCTTAAAATTATTTGAAAAAGGATTAGCCTATAAACAGGAAATGCCTATAAACTGGTGTACTTCTTGTAAGATTGGACTGGCAAATGAGGAAGTTGTTAATGGGCATTGCGAGCGTTGCGGCGGCGAAGTAGTTAGAAAAGTAAAAAACCAATGGATGCTTAAAATTACTGAATATGCCGATAGACTTATCGATGATTTAGACCTTGTAGATTATATTAGCAGAGTAAAGATTCAGCAAAAAAATTGGATTGGCAGATCTGAAGGAATGGAAATAGATTTCAAACTATCAGGTGAGGACGATAAATTAAGGGTCTTTACTACTAGACCAGATACTATTTTCGGTGCAACATATATGGTTATTGCTGCTGAGCATCCAATTATAGATAAATACAAGGATAAGATTACAAATATTGACGAAGTAAATGCTTATAAAGAAGAGGTATCTAAAAAGTCAGATTTTGAAAGAACAGAGTTATCTAAAGAAAAAACCGGTGTGGAGTTAAAGGGTTTAAGAGTGGTTAATCCGGCCACAAACAAAGAAATTCCTATATGGGTATCCGATTATGTATTGATAACGTATGGTACTGGTGCTATTATGGCTGTTCCAGGACATGATGACAGAGACTGGGAATTTGCTAAAAAGTTTAATCTTCCAATTGTTGAAGTTATTAAGGGAGGAAATATTAAAGAGGCTGCATATACAGATACAAGCTCAGGTGAAGTTGTAAACTCCGACTTTTTAAATGGTATGGAAGTAAAAGAAGCAATAGAGGCAATGAAAAATTACCTAGAAGAAAGGGAATTAGGCACAAGAAAAGTAAACTTTAAGTTACGAGACTGGGTATTTTCTAGACAGAGATATTGGGGGGAACCTATACCATTGGTACATTGCGAAAAATGCGGTTGGGTTCCAATACCTGAAAGCGAACTTCCATTGACTCTTCCTGAAGTAGACAATTATGAGCCAACTGATAATGGAGAATCACCTCTTGCAAATATTCATGAGTGGGTTCATACTACATGTCCAAAATGTGGTGGTAAAGCTCAGAGAGAGACTGATACTATGCCACAGTGGGCGGGCTCTTCATGGTATTTTTTAAGATATACGGATCCTCATAATGAAGAAGCTTTGGCATCTAAGGATGCATTAAAATATTGGACTCCTGTCGACTGGTATAACGGAGGTATGGAGCATACTACACTTCACCTATTGTATTCAAGATTCTGGCATAAGTTTTTATATGATTTAGGGATAGTTCCTACGCCAGAGCCATATCAAAAGAGAACTTCACATGGAATGATTCTAGGTGACAATAATGAAAAAATGTCTAAGTCAAGAGGTAATGTAGTTAATCCAGATGATATTGTACAGAGCTATGGAGCAGATACTCTTAGAACATATGAAATGTTTATTGGCGATTTTGAAAAGAGCGTTCCTTGGTCTGAAAATGGAGTAAAAGGATGTAGAAGATTTCTTGAAAGAGTCTGGAGATTACAGGAAATATTAGTAGAAGGTAATGAATATACAAAAGAACTTGAATCTAATATTCACAAAACAATTAAAAAGGTAAGTGAAGATTTTGAGACATTAAAATTCAATACCGGAATTGCTGCTTTGATGTCACTCATAAATGAGTTTAACAATCATGGAAGTATTACTAAGAAAGATTTTGAAACTTTCCTTATATTATTAAATCCAGTAGCTCCTCATATAACTGAGGAATTGTGGACTGTTGTTGGTTTTGAAGGTTATTTATTTAATACTAGCTGGCCAAAATATGATGAGGAAAAGACAAAAGATGATATAATTGAGATGCCTGTTCAGATCAATGGAAAGGTTAGGGGCAAAATAACTATTAATGTAAAAGACGCCCAAGAAATTGCGAGAGAAAAGGCTCTAGCAGATGAAAATATAGCTAAATTTATTAATGATAAAAAGATTGTTAAAGAGATATTTATTATGGGTAAAATTTATAATATAGTTGTAAGATAATAATAAATATGAAATAATAGTTCTGTCAGTTACATGACGGAACTATTATTTATTAGGAGGCTAATGTGAGAAAAATAAAAATAATTACTGACAGTACAAGCTATATATCAAGGGAATTCGTAGAAAGAGAAGAAATTACAGTAGTGCCGCTAAACTATATATTTGACAATGTGTCATATAAGGAAGGCTTTAAAGGAGAATATGATGATTTCTTCATTAAGCTTGCGGATTCAAAGCTTTTTCCTACTACTTCGCAGCCATCAACAGGTGAATTTTGTAAAGCATTTGAGGAAGCATTAAATGATTATGATGAAATCATAGCAATTGTTTTATCTTCTAAAATAAGTGGAACATATAATAGTGCTATGCTAGCAAAAAATATATTAGAGGATAAAAAAATTACTATAATTGATTCTGAAAGTGCTGCATCAAATTTGAGATTTATGGTGGAAGATGCATTAAATATGGCAAAGGCAGGAAAATCCTCAGAGGAAATAGTTGAATTTATTGAAGATAAGAAAAAGAAAATGAAGATTTACCTTACAACAGGAACTTTGGAATATTTAAGCAGGGGAGGCAGGTTATCGTCTATTGAATCGACTATTGGAAATATGCTGAGTATAAAACCTATTATTGAGCTTAAATCTGGAGAATTACAGTTAATAGAAAAGGTTAGAGGCAACAATAAGGCTGTATCAACGTTAATTAATAAGATACCGGATTCTGTTCAAAAAATTGCAATTTGTCAAATACTGAATATGGATGAAGCCTTGAATCTGAAGAAAACATTAGAAGCTAAATATCCTAATGCGGAAATTACAATAGATGACCTTGGCCCTGTTATTGGCGCACATCTCGGTCCAAAGATGCTGGGAGTATTGTTCTATTGATATATATTTTAATTGAAAGAGGTAGATACAATGAAAAAAAACTATGAAACGAAACTTTGGGGTGGTAGATTTCGCTCAGATGAAGACAAGTTGATGGAAGAGTTTCAAAATGGATTTTTAAAAACTTTATGGCTACTAGAAAAAGATATAGAAGGAAGTTTAGCACATGTTTCTATGTTGATTAAGTGCAATATTATATCGCTAAATGAAGGTGAAAATATCATAAATGGACTAAGAAGCATAGAGGATGATTTGAAATCTGGGAAACTAGATTTAGAAGGAGAATATGAGGATGTTCATACCTATGTGGAAGTAGAGTTGACAAATAGAATTGGAGAAGTTGCTAAGAAACTGCATACAGCTAGAAGCAGAAATGACCAGGCCAATGTAGATATGAAATTATATGTCAAAGAACAAGTTTCAAATGTTATTAACTTAATTGATAAATTAATGAACACTTTAAAGACAACGGCAGATGCTAATCCATGGATAATGCCTGGTTATACCCATCTACAAAGAGCACAGGTTGTAACATTTAAATATCACCTGATGGCATATTATTCAATGCTGGGAAGGGATAAAAGACGTTTAGAAGATGCCTATGCTTCAATGATTGAATCACCACTTGGATGTGGAGCTTTAGCTGGAACTACTCATCTCATTGATAGACAATATACGGCTTGTTTACTTGGATTTGAAACTGTATATTCAAATTTTATAGACGGTGTTTCGGATAGAGACTTTGTCCTAGAACCAATTGCTGATTTCAGTATATTGATGATGCATTTATCTAGACTAGCTGAAGAACTTTGTCTTTGGACAAGTGCAGAATTTGGATTTGTTACTTTAGATGACAAATATACAACGGGTTCCTCAATTATGCCTCAAAAAAAGAATCCAGATGCGGCAGAGCTTGTTCGTGGGAAAACAGGCAGAGTATATGGTAATCTATTGACTTTATTAACAGTAATGAAGGGCTTACCACTTGCTTATAACAAAGATATGCAGGAGGATAAGGAAGCTTTTTATGATAGTTTGCACACAACGACTCAATGCATAGAAATAATGGAAAAAATGATATCAACATTAAAAGCAAAGCCGGAAACAATGAAAAAGGCGGTTAAAAAGGGATTCTTGAATGCTACTGAGGTAGCAGATTATTTAGTTAAAAAAGGTGTTGCATTTAGGGATGCTCATAGCATAGTTGGGCAAATAGTAATATATTGCGAGGATAATAACAAGGGAATAGAAGGACTTTCACTAGAAGAATTATTGAAATTTTCACCAGTATTTGATGAAGAAATATACTCTTATATAGCATATGATAAGATTCTTGAAAAAGGCATAAAGAAGGAAATGTTATAAATATGTTATTCACAGTTAATCACAGCAGATAGAGAAAAATGATAAAAATACTAAGGGAACATTTGCAGGAGTGACTATAATTCTTAGTGAATGGAAGATAAAAATCCGTTAAGCAGCTTTCATGTCCCTAAAGATAGACCACTAAGGGAATTGAAAGATGTAGGATTTTTGTCTGGAATGAGCTATAGAATTATTCATCTCCGAAACCGTGAGTGTGTATTTTTATCATTTTTCGATTTTACACAATTTAATATTGTGAATAGTAATGTAAATATGAATAAGTCAGAAATTTTTAAAAAAACTATTGTATAATATCACGTTAAAGCATATAATGTAAATATTATAAATTTTTACTAGGAGGTCTTAATCTTGCGAAGTAATATATCGTACAAGAGCCAATGGAAATCGGACACCAGTAATGCGGATAAGATTTCCAAAGGTACAAGGTGTACCCTATTATAAAAATAATTTAAAATAATAGGGGGAATAAAAATGATAAAAAAATTATTATTTGTTTTAACTTTTTCTTTAACAATTTTTGCTTTTTCAGGTTGTAGTAAACAACAAACAGCTAGTACAAATCCAAATTCTGATTTAACACAAGATGTTCAAGAAGATACTCAGGATTCACAGAATTCAATGAATAAACTTTTATCTGATAAACACTTAAAGGTTGCTATGAGTGCCAATTTCAAATATTTTGAAACTGTCACAGTTGATGCAAATGGTAAGGAAGTATATGAGGGATTAGATATTGATATTCTTGATAAAATGTCCGAGGATCTTGGCTTCACATATGAGATAATCAATATGCCATTTGCCAGCTTAATAGGTGCGTTGCAATCAAATCAGGCAGATTTCGTAATATCCGGAATGAGCTATACTGATGAAAGAGCAGAAAGTGTTGATTTTTCTGATAAATATGCAACTGCTAAGATTGGAGTATTGATAAAATCTGATTCGAATATTACTTCTGTAAAGGATTTGAACGGGAAGAAGGTAGCTTGTAGTGCAGGTACAAACTATGAAAATATTGTTAAAGCAATTGAAGGTACGGAATTAGTGACATTTGATGGCCAGGCAGCAATAACTCAGGAGCTTATAATGGATAGAGTTGATGCATCCATAACTGGTGGTACAGCTGCTAAGAAAGTTTCAGAAGAAACTGAGGGCTTATCATATTTTATCATAGACCCAAGTGAAATGGATTTAGGAAATCTTAATACTTATAATATAGCCTTTCCTAAAGGAAGTGAGTTAGTATCAATTTTTAATGATGAAATCACTAAGCTAGCTGAAGATGGTACATTAAATGAACTAATCATAAAATGGTTAGGCGAAGAATATGTTGACTAAATAATTGCTTTTAATAAAAAAATAAAAGGCTGTGAAAGCTACACTACATTTGCTTTCACAGCTTTGGTTTATAAAGGAGAAATTGTATGGAACTTGATTTCAGTATAATAATTAAATACCTGCCTTATCTATATAGAGCCACTATTGTTACAGCTCAGGTAACTGCCGTATCATTAATATTAGGTATTCTATTTTCTATTCCATTATCCTTAATTAAATTATCAAAATATAAAATATTACAAGCTATTGGGTCTTTCTATACATCAATTTTTAGAGGGATACCTTTACTTGTTCAAGTATTCATGGTTTATTTTGGATTACCACAGGTATTCCCATCGCTGAAGACATTAACTAATTTTCAATTAGGTTGTTTCACATTTGCACTTAATTCTGCAGCATATATATCAGAGAGTCTAAGAGGTGGAATACAGGCTGTTGATATAGGTCAAAGGGAGGCTGCAATGGCCTTGGGGGTACCATATAGCAGTACAATAAAGGATATTATATTTCCACAAGCAATCAAATCAGTTATGCCTAGTTTAGTCAACGAATTCATTGGTTTGTTAAAAAATACAACTCTAATTTCTACAATAGGGGTTGTTGAGTTGTTAAGGGCAGGACAGATGATTGTATCAGATACATATCGTGCATTTGAACCTTATGCTATAATATCCTGCTATTACTATATAATGGTTATGACATTTTCGTTATTTGGTAAGTGGATCGAAAGGAGGATTAATATAAGTGATAAGCGTTAAAAATGTTTCGAAAAGTTTTAACAATTTACAAGTATTAAAAAATATTTCACTTGATATTAAGAAGGGAGAAATTGTCGCTATAATAGGACCTTCAGGAAGCGGAAAATCCACATTACTTAGATGCATGAATTTATTGGAAACTCCTACTTTGGGAAAAATTTTTATTGATAATGTAGAAATATCGGATAAGAAAATAAATATTATGGAAGTTAGACAAAAAGTAGGGATGGTTTTTCAACACTTTAATTTGTTTCCCCATATGACAGTTATGGCAAATATGATTTATGCCCCTATGAAAGTTAAAAAGATTTCTAAAAAAGAAGCTGAAGAAAAAGCATTAAAACTTCTTAAACAGGTTGGACTTTCTGAAAAAGCTGCAGTATATCCTGCAACCCTATCTGGGGGACAAAAGCAACGTGTAGCTATTGCCCGTGCACTTGCAATGGAGCCAGAAATAATTTTGTTTGATGAACCTACAAGCGCATTAGACCCTGAGATGGTTAAAGAAGTTTTGAATGTTATTAAAGAACTTGCTGGTACTGGTATAACAATGGTTTTAGTTACTCATGAAATGGGGTTTGCTAAAGAAGTGGCTGATCGTATATGTTTTTTAGATGAAGGTGAATTAATTGAGGATGCTACGCCATCCATTTTCTTTACCAGTCCTAAATCTCAACGAGCTATAGAATTTTTAGATAAAGTGATGTGATTTAAAGCATTAAAAGCGCTAATTGGTGTTTTTAATGCTTTAAAAATTTAAGATTTGGGTTATTGTGGCATTAAATATGGTATAATATATGTGAATTAAAATAGGAGGTGCAATAAATGAGAAAAATATTAGTTACAGGAGCCTTGGGCCAAATTGGTTCAGAATTAACGGTTAAATTAAGGAAGATTTATGGTAATAACAATGTTGTTGCTAGTAATCGGAGAATAAAAAAGGGGCATGAAAAACTAATAGAAGATGGACCATTTGAAATAGTTAACATAAACGATGCTAAACAAATGGCCGAGGTAGTTGATAAACATAAAGTAAATACTATTATAAATTTAGCTGCAATTCTTTCAGCTGTTGGTGAAAAGGATCCCCTCGCTTGTTGGGATGTTAATATGAATGGATTATATAATGTTTTAGAATTGGGCAGAGAAAAACGTTTACAAATATTTACCCCTAGTTCTATTGCTGCATTTGGACCTAGTACACCACCTGATAAAACACCTCAGGATACAATACAAAGGCCTACAACTATGTATGGTGTAACAAAGGTTGCTGGTGAATTATTATGCGATTATTATCATTTAAAATTTGGACTAGATACAAGAGGAGTAAGGTTTCCAGGCCTAATTTCTTATGAAACTCTTCCTGGAGGAGGAACTACAGATTATGCTGTTCACATATATTATGATGCGTTGAAGCATAAGAAATATACTAGTTTTATAGATAAAGGGACATCTATGGATATGATGTATATGCCGGATGCACTAAAATCTATTGTAAGTTTAATGGAAGCTGATTCATCTAAATTGATTCATAGGAATGCATTTAATGTAACTGCAATGAGTTTTGAGCCAGAAGAGTTGGTGGCCTCAATTAGAAAATATATTCCTGAATTTGAAATGAAATATGATGTTGATCCAGTTAGACAGGCAATTGCTGATTCATGGCCAAATTCATTGGATGATACTGCAGCCAGAGAAGAGTGGGGATGGAAGCCGGAATATGATTTAGACGCAATGACTAAGGATATGATTGAAAAATTAAGAGTTAAATTAGATATAACAAGATAAACTCGTCAGCAGTGTATTGAAACTGCAGGTAGTTTCTCGAAAATTAAAGGTTAGGAAATTCCTAACCTTTAATTTTTGATGCATAAATTTATTTTTAGCCTAGTATATAACCATAGGAGGTGAATTCATGGAATTCATGCTAAACAAAACCCTATGGAACAATGATATCATTATTTGCCCTACATTTGACATGGATTGGGAAAGTGAAGATGCTCTAAAATATACATTAAATATTTTAGATAAATTTGGACTTCCAGCTACTTTCTTTGTTACTCATTACAGTAAGATAGTTTTTAATAGAATAAAAAAACAAAGAAATTCATGGTGGAATACATCCGAATTTTTTAAAAAATAGTATCCAGGGAAAGGATATTGATGAAGTTATAAATTACTGTACTAGATTGTTGCCTGAAGCAAATTGTTTCAGATGTCATAAATACTATGATAGCGATGATGCTATTGATAAACTAAAAAATATAGGCTTTAAATATGATTCGAGTATTTATACAAATTTGGAGAAGAAAGAGCCTTTTATACATAAGTCCGGCCTTTTACGTTTTCCAGTATTTTTTGATGATGAGGCTTATCTTTTACATAATAATTCTCTAAATTTTAAAGAATTTGAGCGAAGAATATTTAAAGAAGCTGGACTTTATGTTTTTAATTTTCATCCTATGTATCTTTCTATAAATTCACCTGATTATCAATATATGAAAAAAATAAAGGATACAATACCGAAAAATACATGGATTAATCTAACGAATAAGGAACTAGAGCATTTAAATCACAAGGGAAGGGGAGTTAGAAGTTTTACTTTGGATTTATTTCATTATATAAAAAAGAAGGGATTAAAAACTATAACGCTAGATGACGCTTATAATATTATTATAACTTCCTCGAATAATAAATAATATAAAAATATGTAACAATAAAAGCCCTCCAAAATATTCTATATTATTGGAGGGATAATTATGAATAACGATGCTATATATTATTTATGTGTTTTCGACTCTAAGAATCATGCTTTATTTATATATACAAAATTGGAGGCTAAGAACAATAATGTCTGCAAATTAGTCTCAACACCTTGTGTATTGAAATCAGGTTGTACCTATTCAATAAAAATTCCAAGTAAGAATTATATCAAATCTGTTTTAAGCGTTATCAAAGAAGAGAGATTAAGAACTCCAAAAATCTATGCTGTTGAAAAAATAAACAATAAATTCGAATACAGAGAATTGGACATTAACTAGAAAAAAACTTTTTTAGTCCAGTTTTAGGTTGATCCCTTAGCTGCTCTTCAAGTCTTTCTATTTTTGACTTTAAAAGCAGCTGAGTATCCAAAATTTGGGAAATCGATCTTTTGATATTATCCTGTTCCTCAAATATTTGTTGGAGAATATTTTCGTTAATGTTTATAGTTTCTTTTTCATCTAAATTTTTATTATCCTCATCATGTAGTAGTGATATTTCTTCTTTAGAAGTTGAAGCTTCTTCGCTTTTACTTTCAATTATTGCTTCATCGTTTGTTGAGCCATCTTTATATTCTATATTCCAATCATTACCTAAATTATTTGATGATAGAGTTAGCTCACTACATTCTATATAAAGAGTGTTATTTTCCTTATATAATCTTGATTCTGGTATATCTTGAACTATGCTAGGCAAATTTATTTCAATCCATTTGTAAATATCTTTTCCCGTTTGAGACATTCTCTTATATTTTAATGTATATCCATCAGAATATTTTTCCCACCATATTCCGTGGATGTTATCCATGTGATCAATCAATATGGACGGATATTCACAAAGTTTTTCCGATTTAGAAATCATGACTGGGTTTTGCAGCCATTGATTCTTATAAGGATTGAAATAAGTGTAAAATATATAAGAGAAGCTTTCAGAAATAGTATTATAGAATAGGTGTATATTTCCACCTGAATCGTTGTCAACTACAAATGTACGAGTATTTTTCTTGGATACAAATCTCAATATATTGTACTTTTCTCGAGTGTTTTTATCGATGATAATATGATGAAGAGTGTATATATTTGAATTTATCTTATTGGAGTAGGCATAGAAAATATTTAACTTATTATCAACTATTAATATGGATATTTGATAATAGTCATTTGATTTCATGTCGAACTTACCTATTTTCGAATCAATTTTTTCGTTATGTCGTAAGATGACATAGTTCAAATCACCGTTCGTCTGTAAATATACTAAATGCACAATACTTGATTTATCTATAATATAATCGTATATTAAAATATATTCATCTATTAGAATGTTTTCGGAACTATTTTCATCATCGTTTTTAATATATTTTAGCCTGCCATTCTTCTCTAATAAGAATTTCATATAATCCCTCCAAAATATTCACAATAATATCCTCACTACATAATATGTAAGTAGTTAAGAAAATATTATAAAGGAGTGAATCTGTATGGTTGACAAAATAAATGTGGACGGAAATGCTCAAAATGTTCTACAATGCTTAGATAGCGATTGTGTAATAATTGACAAGGTCTTTGCAAGTTGCCAACAAAGAGAATGCTTCCCAGATCTTGAATTTGAGATTGACGGATGTGATTTTGATAGAATAAGATTTAGACCTGGTTTTATTGTCTCAAATACATTAATTGTTACAGATATCGCAGGAAGACCAAATTTTAGAAGAGTAAGATTCACAATAAGAGTACCATTCCAAGTACTAGATGAAAAAGGAAATGTAGAAAAAGAATTATTCCTTCCAGATATCTATAAAGATGTAATATTGTTTATACCAGATGCACGAGACGAGTTTGACTTTAGAATTGTTGTAGAAACACAGTCCGTATTGCTATCACCACCGGTAGTATCAGGAGACGAATTGAATATTACTGTAGGCGTATTTGTAATCGTAAAGGTAGTAGGTACTGTTCAATTGTTAATTCCTGTATATGGATATTGCCCTGCACCACCAGCATGTGAAGAATTTAGCCCAGATGATATTTGTGAATTGTTTGATAATGCAGAGTTTCCAGAATTCTTCCCACCACAATTAGGAGATATCATATGTTAGAGAGTGTAGGCTGAAGTCGAGGAGCTAATGCTCCTTTTTTTTATGACTAATACAATTTGCAATATTTTTTGCAAATTGAAGTTAGATCAGATGCTGCATATATTTTATTAGCTCATTACTATTCACAGTTAATCACAGCAGATAAAGAAAAATGATAAAAATCCTAAGGG
>ENA-UOOK01000611-UOOK01000611.1-fermentation-metagenome-genome-assembly--contig:-NODE-611-length-47352-cov-13.363448_pt1 | contig 47352 bp, 41 predicted proteins | sample MGYA00245777_ERZ724023 | MGnify/ENA primary metagenome ERZ724023 (study PRJEB28704, sample SAMN03018312) | fermentation metagenome | biome: anthropogenic terrestrial biome; feature: soil; material...
TTCTCTTATTAATTGGAGAAGCCATGCCTTTAGCACGAGGACGAAATCTCTTCAAAGTTGCACCTTCGTTTACGTATGCTTCAGATACGTAAAGATTAGCACTTTCAAGATCGTAGTTGTGTTCTGCGTTAGCAATAGCTGAACGCAAAACTTTTTCAACGATTGGGGAAGCAGCTCTAGACGTAAATTCCAAGATTGCTAATGCTTCAGCAACGCTCTTGCCACGAATTAAATCAACGACTAATCGAGCTTTTCTTGGAGCGATGCGAACAGTCCTTGCTTCAGCCTTAGCTGAACTAATTTGTTCTGCCATTTAGATGTTTCTCCTCTCTCTATGATTGAACTGGTGCTGTGGCCTTGTCTTCGGTAGTTCCATGGCCATGGAAAGTTCTAGTTGGAACAAATTCGCCCAACTTATGACCTACCATATCTTCAGTTATATAAACTGGGACATGTTTTCTACCATCGTGAACAGCTATAGTCAAACCAACAAAGGAAGGAAAAATAGTTGAACGACGTGACCAAGTCTTAATAACTTGTTTTTTATCTGACTTTGCTTGTGCATTAACCTTCTTTAACAAAGATGCATCAGCAAAAGGCCCTTTTTTAATACTACGGCTCATTAATTAAACCCTCCTTCTATTACTTACTACCTTTACGGTGACGAATAATTAATCTCTCGCTGGCTTTCTTGACACTTCTAGTCTTAATACCACGAGCCTTTTTACCCCAAGGGGTCATAGGTTGTGGACGACCAACAGGTGCCTTACCTTCACCACCACCATGTGGGTGATCGTTAGGGTTCATTACTGATCCACGAGATTGAGGACGCTTGCCTAACCAACGCTTACGACCAGCTTTACCTAATTGGATTAATGAGTGTTGTTCATTACCAACAACACCAATGGTAGCACGACAAGCTGACAAAACCTTACGAACTTCGCCACTTTGTAACTTAACCAAAGTGTAGTTACCATCATTACCCAATACTTGAGCACTTGTACCAGCACTTCTAACAAGTTGTCCACCTTTACCAGGTCTCAATTCAATATTGTGAATTGGTGTACCAGTAGGAATATTCTTTAATGGTAAAGCATTACCAATTTTAATATCCACTGAATCACCTGATTGAAGAATGTCTCCAACTTTTAGACCTTTAGGTGCCAAAATATAAGTCTTAGTACCATCGGTATAATGCAATAATGCAATATTTGCGGTTCTGTTTGGATCGTATTCAATAGATTTTACAACAGCTTTTGTATTATCTTTATTACGTTTGAAGTCAATAATACGGTACTTTTGTTTATGACCACCACCACGATGTCTAGTAGTAATATGACCATATGAATTTCGACCTGCAGTATGTGATTGTGATTCAAGTAAGGTCTGTTCTGGCTTACTCTTAGTAATCTCAGCAAAGTCGGAAGAAGTCATATTACGGCGACCATTTGTGGTTGGCTTATAAATTCTAATAGCCAATTAACTGACCCTCCTATTACTTTTTCTCTTTTTTATCTTTGTTGTCTTGTTTTTCGTCTTGAAAAAACTTAATGTCATTTGAATCTTCAGTCAAAGTAACAATAGCTTTTCTACGACGAGCAGTCTTACCAGAGTAACGACCTACTCTTTTATCTTGACCACGTACATTCATAACATTAACTTTTTTTACTTTAACATCAAAGATTTCTTCAACCGCGTTACGAATTTGAGTTTTGGTAGCATCTAAAAGCACGTCGAAAGTGTACTTTTTATCATCCATTAAATTCGTGGACTTTTCAGTAACGACTGGTCTTAAAATAATATCGCGTGCATCCATTAAGCCAAAACCTCCTCAATATTCTTCACAGCATCTTGAGTCAAAATTAACTTTTCGTAGTTAACTGCATCCTCAACATTCAAGCCATTAACTGGAACGACTTTAGCATTCGTTAAGTTTCTTGCAGAAAGTTGTACGTTCTTGTCGTCAGAAACAACTAAAACTTTACCTTCAACATTTAAATCACTTAACATTGATACAAAATCCTTAGTTTTAGGAGCTGACATAGTCAACTTATCTAATACAATTAAATCTTTATCAATCAATTTTTGGGAAAGAACTGACTTGATAGCCAAACGACGTTGTTTCCTCGGCATAGAATATGCATAAGAACGTGGAGTCGGGCCAAATACGGTTCCACCGCCGCGCCATTGTGGTGATCTAATAGAGCCTTGACGAGCACGACCAGTACCCTTTTGTCTCCATGGCTTCTTACCACCACCGCGAACGGCAGATCTATTCTTAACTTTTGATGTACCTTGACGCTTACCAGCTCTTTGTCTGATGATAGCATCAAAAACTACACTTTCATTGGGCTTAATGCCAAATACATCATCACTCAGTGTAACTTTACCTGAATCTTTACCGTTTTGATCGATAACTTTTAAATTAGCCATTCTAGTCCTCCTTCCTATTTCTTAGCTTTAGTAGAATTATGAGCAGACTTAACAGTAATTAATGAATTCTTGGCACCTGGAACGTTGCCTTTAATCAATAATACGTTTTTATCTGCAACAACTTTTTCAATTACTAAATTCTCAATGGTAACTCTCTTGACACCCATGTGTCCTGGTAAATGCTTACCTTTAGGTACACGGTTAATAATTGAACCCATTGAACCTGGTACTCTGTGGTATCTTGAACCGTGGGCTTCTGGACCTCTACTTTGGCCCCAACGTCTAATGTTACCTTGGTATCCATGACCTCTTGTAATTCCAGTAACGTTTACAGCGTCACCTTCCTTAAATGTGTCCACAGTAACTTTTGAGCCGACTTCATAATTCTTAAGCTCAACACCGCGGATTTCCCGAATGAAGCGCTTAGGCGAAGTCTTTGCTTTTGCAGCATGACCTTTTTCCGGTTTGTTGCTCAAAACATCACGTTTATCTTGATAACCTAGTTGAACTGCTTCATAACCGTCTGATTCAACCGTCTTAACTTGCATAACAATGTTAGGAGTTGCTTCAACAACAGTTACAGGAACAAGGATACCATCTTTAGTGAAGATTTGAGTCATACCAACTTTTCTTCCTAAGATTCCTTTGGTCATGATTACACCTCTTTCTATTTAAATTACAGTTTAACTTCGATATCTACTCCGCTTGGAAGATCAAGCTTCATTAATGAATCAACAGTTTTAGGTGTTGGACTTAAAATATCGATTAAACGCTTATGCGTACGCATTTCAAATTGTTCACGTGAGTCCTTGTTCTTGTGTGGTGAACGAAGAACAGTGAACAAAACCCTTTCTGTTGGAAGAGGAACTGGTCCAGAAATTTCTGCACCTGTTCTCTTCGCTGTAGCTACAATCTTAGCAGCCGATTCATCGAGAATACCGTGTTCGTATGACTTAAGTCTTATACGAATTGATTGACTTGCCATTGAATTACCTCCTTAACGTCTTCTTTTAAAGATGACTAGCTAAGCAAAAATTCCCCGCACACTTCCGTGGCAATGCAGCCTGGTGTGCCGCAACCTTTTGCTTCAACGCTTTACAACAATTGTGACAATAGGGCATACTAATCCCCTAAATGCACAAAGACTATTGTACTTGGTACAAGCTTAAATATCAAGGACTTAGGGCATTTTATTTACTTTTTTTGAACAAAAAAGAGCTATTGGCTTTACCAATAGCTCGATTAAAACTTAAATTGTTTTAAACTTTTATAATAAATAAATTAAATTAACATTGAAAAATATTATTTATCATCAGCGTCTGTGTCTCCACCACGCTTCTTAATAATTTTTTCTTGAATTGACTTAGGTGTTGGTGAGTAGTGATCAAATACCATTGTGAAAGTACCACGACCCTGAGTTGATGAACGCAAAGTTGTTGCATATCCAAACATCTCAGCAAGTGGAACCATGGAATTTAATACTTTAGCTCCTGCACGGTCTTGCATGTTATCAATCGTACCACGACGAGCAGTGATTGAACCCATGACATCACCTAAGTATTCTTCAGGTGTAATTACTTGAACCTTCATAATTGGCTCTAGAATTACGGCACCAGCTTTAGGTGCAGCATTCCTCAGAGCAAGTGAAGCGGCAACTTTAAAGGCAGCTTCAGATGAATCGACTTCATGGTAACTACCATCATAAAGCTTAGCCTTAACATCAATTAATGGATAACCAGCAAGAATACCATTCTTCATAGCTTCTTGTAATCCTTGATCAACTGAAGGAATGAACTCACGAGGTACAACACCACCAACAATGGCATCTTCAAACTCGTAACCTTTACCCCGATCATTTGGAATAAAGTCGATCCAAACATCACCATATTGACCTTTACCACCTGACTGACGAACGAACTTACCTTGAGCCTTGGCTTCTTTAGTAAAGGTTTCACGATAAGCAACTTGTGGTTCACCAATCTCAACTTCAACGTGGAATTCACGCTTCATACGTTCAACCATGATTTGTAAGTGAAGCTCCCCCATGCCGGCAATTAAGGTTTGGCCAGTTTCAGGATTAGTTTCAGCTTTAAAGGTTGGATCCTCTTCAGTTAACTTTTGCAAAGCAATATCAAGCTTATCACGGTCAGCCTTTGATTTGGGTTCAATTGAAACTTGGATAACTGGATCTGGAACTTTCAAACTTTCCAAAATCAGTGGATGGTCAGGATCAGTTAATGAGTCACCCGTAGTCGTATTCTTCAAACCAATAGCACCAGCAATATCACCTGAGAAGACTTCAGGAATTTCTTTTCTGGAGTTAGCATGCATCTGAAGCAAACGACCTACACGTTCACGTTTATCTTTTGATGCATTCAAAACATACGAACCAGATTCAAGTGAACCAGTATAAACACGAATGAAGGTTAAACGACCTACAAATGGGTCACTAGATATCTTAAATGCTAAAGCTGCAAATGGTTTGCTGTCATCAGCCTTTAGTTCAACTTCTTTACCAGTCTTAGGATCATGAGCAACATAAGGCTTAACGTCTAATGGTGATGGTAAATAATCAATAACACCATCAAGAAGCATTTGAACACCCTTGTTCTTAAATGCTGATCCAGCAAACACTGGGAAGAATTTCAAATTCAAAGTAGCTTTACGAATAGCTGCCTTTAGTTCATCGATTGAAATCTTGTCACCGTTCAAATACTTATCCATGATGCCATCATCAACGTCAGCTACGGCTTCAACTAATTCCTCACGACGCTTCTTAGCGTCAGCTAAATACTTATCAGGAACTGGTACAGTATCCCACTTTGAACCAAGCTTATCTTCATCGTAGATATCAGCTTTCATATTGATTAAGTCAATAGCACCTTCAAAAGTATCCGCTGAACCAATTGGCATTTGAACAGCGTGTGCATTAGCCTTTAATCTTGTGTGTAAAGTCTTAACAGAATAATCAAAATCAGCACCGACTTTGTCCATCTTGTTAACAAAGACTATACGAGGAACACCGTAAGTTTCAGCTTGACGCCATACATTTTCAGTCTGTGGTTCAACACCGGCTTGGGCATCAAGTACAGTTACGGCACCATCAAGAACACGAAGTGAACGTTCAACTTCAATAGTGAAATCAACATGTCCTGGTGTATCGATAATGTTAATTCTGTGGTCTTTCCATTGAGCTGTAGTAGCAGCAGAAGTAATGGTAATACCACGTTCTTTTTCTTCACTCATCCAATCCATTTGGGTGTCACCTTCATGGGTTTCACCAATCTTGTGGATCTTACCAGTATAGTAAAGGATACGTTCAGTAGTGGTAGTTTTACCCGCATCAATGTGGGCCATAATACCAATATTACGTGTCTTAGCTAACGGAAATTCACGCTTATTAGCCATAAATTTTTTCTCTCCTTAAATAACGAACTAGATTAGAAACGATAATGTGCAAATGCACGGTTAGCTTCAGCCATACGGTGAACATCTTCACGCTTCTTAACTGCTGAACCAGTATTATTTGAAGCATCAATAATTTCATTAGCTAAGCGTTCATCCATAGTGTGTTCATTACGTAAACGAGCATATGAAACAAGCCATCTTAAGCCTAAAGTAGTTCTTCTTTCGGGACGTACTTCAACTGGGATTTGGTAGTTAGAACCACCAATACGACGAGCTCTAACTTCCATAACTGGCATAATATTATTCATGGCTTCTTCAAAAACATCAAGAGGTTCTTTGCCGGTCTTATCTTTAACAATGTTAAAAGCATCGTAAAGAATTGAAGATGCCTTGGCTCTTTTACCATCAATCATTAAATGGTTAATTAACTTAGTAACAAGTTTTGAGTTATAAACTGGATCCGCTAAAACGTCTCTTTTAGCTACATGTCCTTTTCTAGGCATTATTTATCTCCTTCTTTCTTTGCACCGTACTTGGAACGACCTTGTTTTCTGCCATCAACACCGGCAGTATCAAGCGCACCACGAACAATATGGTAACGAACACCAGGAAGGTCCTTTACACGGCCACCACGAATTAAAACAACAGAGTGTTCCTGTAAGTTATGACCCTCACCTGGAATATAAGCTGTTACTTCAATTAAGTTTGAAAGACGAACACGAGCATACTTACGTAAAGCTGAGTTAGGTTTCTTTGGTGTCATAGTACCCACACGAGTAGCAACTCCACGCATTTGTGGTGCTGGGTTGAATACTAATTCCTTCTTCATACTGTTGTAGCCATAGTCTAAAGCTGGTGACTTTGACTTAGTCGTCTTGCTATGACGGCCTTTTCTTACCAATTGATTAATTGTTGGCATTAAACTTTTCCTCCTAAAAATTGATTATTTTGTTCACACACCCAGGAGTTTCTTTTTTTGGATTCCTGAATAAATTTTTCAAAACATACAAGAACTATTGTACTCGATTCTGAAGATAAAGCAAACTTTATTTAAGTAAAAAAGTAAAATAAATTTTTTACGTATTTATTTAATGAGGTATATTCTATGAAATTTTTATTTTCTTTAACTAATTTCTTTATTGGATGTTGCTTAGCATCCCATGCAGCAGTGATTTCTGACCGCTTCGAGAAAGAAGACTTTATTTTTAAACGTTCTAAATGCGACTATTGCGGCTATGAACTCAGCCTCCTTGATGAAATTCCAATCATTTCCTACCTTCTTCTTAAAGGAAAATGCCGCTATTGCCATTCTCCTATCCCGATAAAATTATTGATAATCGAAATTATTGGCGGTTTAGCATACATCAATATTTCCTTTAATCAAAAAAGTGGCATTGCAGATGCAATTCTCATATTCTCTCTATTATTAGTAGCAATCTGCGACTATGAAGAAATGGAATTTAATTTAGCTATGCTCGTACCAGCAATTTATTTAGCTTTAATCACTGAAATCAACAGATTCCCTTCTTATAGGATTGCAGATTACATTGAATTTGTACCCATTTTAATTCTCTTAACATACTATGTTCTTAATAAAAAATTAGGTTCAGGCGACCTATTCATTTACCTAATCTTAGCTTTTTATTTCAAACCACAGTTTGCAGATTTAACCTTTCTGTCTGCATCAATTTTTCTAATCATACATTTTCTTTTAGAATATAAAGACAATTTTAAAGGAAAAGAAGTTGCATTCATCCCCTATATTTTTATTGGGTTAACCCTTCAATTACTAATTCATTAAATAATGCTACAAAAAAAGCGTTCCCACCATTTCGGTAGGGACGCAATTTTTATCTTCTCTAACAGATATTAATAACTAATTTTGTGGCTTCTTTTTAGCCTTGTCAGCTTCCTTCATCTTCTTCTCAATATCAGCAATTGAGTAGACAGATTTAGGCTTCTTGACATCAGCCTCAGGTTCCATATCACGGTAAACAGGCAAACCAGTACCAGCTGGAATGATCTTACCAATAATAACGTTTTCCTTAAGTCCAAGTAACGGATCGTTCTTGCCACGAATTGAAGCATCAGTAAGAACCCTAGTAGTTTCCTGGAATGAAGCAGCAGATAAGAAACTATTGGTTTCCAAAGCTGCTTTGGTAATACCCAAAATGACACTTTGAGCAGTAGCAGGAATACCACCAGAATTAATAACTGAGGTATTACGGTCTTTAAATTGACCAATATCCAAAACTTCACCTGGCAACATATCGGTTTCACCTGGATCAAGTACACGTACCTTTTGCAGCATTTGCCGGGTCAATACCTCGACGTGCTTGTCGGCAATATCTACACCTTGCATTCTATATGCTTTTTGAACTTCAGCTAAAATATATTCTTCAGTCGTTAAAGTATCGGTTACTTGAATTAATTCCTTCGGATCAATTGAACCTAAGGTCAACTTATCCCCACGGTGAACAGTATCACCCTCAGCAACTGCAACTGATGCAGTGTAAGGAACATCGTAACTTCTCGTCTCGATCTTGCCCTTTACGGTAATTTCACGCGTATGTTCCGCTGGGTTTTCTTGAATTGAATCAATGACACCATCAACTTCAGAAATTATAGCGCGACCTTTAGGGTTACGAGCTTCAAACAATTCCTGTACACGAGGTAAACCTTGAGTAATATCTTCAGCACCGGCAACACCACCGTTGTGGAAAGTTCTCAAAGTAAGCTGCGTACCAGGTTCACCGATTGATTGGGCTGCAACAGTACCAACTGCTTCACCGACTTCAACTTCTTCACTCGTTGCAAGGTTCATACCATAACACTTACGACAAACACCGTGTGGTGTATCACAAGTAAGAATTGAACGGATCTTAACATGAGTAACACCCGCATCACAAATCTTACGAGCTAACTTTTCATCCATCATGACGTTAGGAGTAACAATAGTTTCTCCTGTCTTTGGATCCTTAACTGTCTCAGCTGTGAAACGACCAAGTAGTCTATCATACAAAGGCTCGATCATTTCGTCGCCTTCCTTGATTGCATGAACTGTAATACCACGATCAGTACCACAGTCATCGTCACGGATAATAACATCCTGAGCTACATCAACTAAACGACGAGTTAAGTAACCAGACTGAGCAGTCTTCAAAGCGGTATCCGTCATACCTTTACGGGCACCGTGAGTAGACATGAACAATTCTAGAACTGACAAACCTTCTTTAAAGTTTGAAGTAACAGGAATTTCGAACAATCCACCGTTAGGGGTAGCCATTAAGCCACGCATGCCGGCTAACTGAGTAAAGTTAGAAATGTTACCACGAGCACCAGAATCGGCCATGATAGTAATTGGGTTACGTGGATCATAAATATTAGCAATTTCGTTTTGAACTTGGTCTTTACAATCGTTCCAAATACTAATTACACGATCGTGCCGTTCTTGCTCAGTGATCAAACCTCGCCTAAATTGTTTAGAAACAACATCAACTTGTTTGTGGGCCTTGGCTACTTTAGCATCCTTATCTTTAATTTCAGGAACATCGGTCATACCGATAGTAATACCAGAAGTTGTTGAACTTGTGTAACCTAACTTCTTCAAATCGTCCAAATATTCTGAAGTTCTTTGAACCTTATAGTACTTATAAATAGTAGCAATAGAATCAGACAAGAAACTCTTCTTAAATGGAGTAGAAAGTAGGTCATCGCTGACATCATCAATCTTCTTATGAATGTCTTCTCCCTCACCCAAGAAGTATTTAGCATCTAATGGATTATTTAAATTCTTCTCAGTTGGTTCGTTAACATAGAAGTAATCTTCAGGGAAAATTTGGTTAAATTCAACCTTGCCGTAAGTAGTGATAAAAATACCGTGTTCATGTCCCTTAGGCCAAGGCTTCTTCGGCATTGAATCAGCAGACATTCCGATAATAGTATGGTAATGGATGTCACCATTTTCATAAGCAACAGTTGCTTCTGCTGGTGAATCAAAGATCATACCTTCACCTTCACGACCACGCTCAGCCTGGGTTAACCAATAGTTACCCAAAACGATATCCTGTGATGGAGTAACGATTGGTTTCCCATCTTTAGGAGCCAAAATATGGTGAGCTGCTAACATCAACATACGTGATTCAGCAACAGCTTCATCAGACAAAGGAACGTGAATGGCCATCTGGTCACCATCGAAGTCGGCATTATATGCTTCACAAGCTAATGGGTGTAAACGAATAGATTTACCTGGTACCAAAATTGGTTCAAAGGCTTGAATACTCAAACGGTGAAGAGTAGGTGCACGGTTTAAAAGAACCGGACGTTCTTTAATAACATCTTCAAGTACATCCCAAATGTCATCATCTTGACGATCAATTTTACGCTTAGCATTCTTAATATTAGAAGCAATGCCCCGTTTAACTAATTCATGCATTACGAATGGCTTGAATAATTCAAGGGCCATTGGACGAGGAACACCACATTGATAGAATTTCAATTTTGGTGAAACATCAATAACAGAACGACCTGAATAGTCAACACGCTTACCAAGTAAGTTTTGACGGAAACGACCTTGCTTACCTTTAAGTAAGTGTGAGAGTGATTTCAGTGGACGGTTACCTGGGCCGGTTACTGGACGACCACGACGACCGTTATCAATTAAGGCATCGACGGCTTCTTGCAGCATTCGCTTTTCATTTTGAACAATAATATTTGGTGCATTTAAATCAAGTAATCTCTTTAAACGATTGTTACGGTTAATTACCCGTCTATATAAATCGTTTAGATCGGAAGTGGCGAAACGACCACCTTCCAATTGAACCATCGGACGTAAGTCTGGTGGGATAACTGGAACTGCATCAATAACCATCCATTCTGGCTTATTACCAGAATCTTTAAAGGCATCTAAAATATCGAGTCTTCTAATGGCACGAGTACGTTTCTGCCCAGTTGCATTCTTAAGCTTTTTCTTTAAATCAGCAACTTCTTTAGCTAAGTCCACTTTCTTTAAAAGATCACGAATAGCTTCAGCACCCATCTTGGCTATAAAACGTTTACCGTACTTGGCTTTTTGCTCACGGTATTCTGCTTCGGTAAGTAATTGCTTAAATTCAAGGTCAGTATCCCCTGGATCAATTACGATATATGCAGCAAAATAGATAACTTCTTCAAGAAGTCTTGGTGACATATCCAAAATCAGGCCCATCCGTGATGGAATACCTTTGGAGTACCAAATATGTGTAACAGGTGCGGCTAATTCAATATGGCCCATCCGTTCTCTTCTTACTTTTGAAGAAGTAACTTCAACACCACAACGGTCACATACGATGCCACGATATCTAACACCTTTATATTTACCACATGCACAAGACCAGTCTTTGGTTGGACCAAAGATTCTTTCATCAAATAAACCATCTTTTTCTGGTTTTAAAGTACGGTAATTAATAGTTTCTGGCTTTTTAACTTCACCGTATGACCAGCTTCTGATTTTGTTTGGTGATGCAAGTCCAATTTGCATGCTTTCAAACTTATTTACGTCGATCAAAAGTTTAACCCCCTATTATTTAGAAATCTTATCATTACCGTCAGATTTATCTACAGGAGTTTTGGGCTCTTTCGATTCGGCATCATCTGTCTTATCTTCGGCTTTTTCAGATTTTTCGGCTAACTTCTTCTTTTGTTGTTCTTCGGCCATTCGTGACAATGTATCAATATTCAAATGCTCATTCGAATCATCATCCATATCACGAAGTTCAATTTCTTTATGATTCAAATCAAGAACACGAATATCCAAACCTAATGCCTGTAGTTCTTTTACAAGTACACGGAATGATTCTGGAACACCTGGCTTAGGAATTCTTTCACCCTTAACAATAGCTTCATATGCTTTTACACGTCCAACAACATCATCTGACTTATAAGTCAAAATTTCTTGCAGAGTATAAGCGGCACCGTAAGCTTCAAGAGCCCAAACTTCCATTTCACCAAAACGCTGTCCACCAAATTGTGCTTTACCACCAAGAGGTTGTTGCGTAACCAAGGAGTAAGGCCCAATTGAACGAGCATGAATCTTATCATCAACCATGTGAGTGAGTTTAAGGTAGTTCATAATACCTATCGCTACTCGGTTGTGGAAAGGCTCACCAGTACGACCATCATACAAAACAGTCTTACCATCTTTGTCAGCACCAGCTTTATGAATGGTGTCCCAAACATCTTTTTCATTAGCACCATCAAATACAGGTGTAGCAACATGAATACCTAATTCATCAGCTGCACGGCCTAAGTGTAATTCAAGAAGCTGTCCAATATTCATACGTGAAGGAACACCCATTGGGTTCAAACAAATATCTACTGGAGTACCATCTGGCAGGTATGGCATATCTTCTTCTGGAACAACTGCAGCAACAGTACCTTTATTACCGTGACGACCGGACATCTTGTCTCCAACCTGGATCTTTCTCTTTTGGGCAATGTAGACACGAACCATCGTGTTAACACCTGGAGAAAGTTCATCGCCGGCTTCACGAGTATAAACTTTAATGTCTTGGACAATTCCGCCACCACCGTGTGGTACACGTAGTGAAGTATCACGAACTTCTCGTGCCTTTTCACCAAAGATAGCGTGAAGTAATCTCTCTTCTGCTGATAATTCAGTAACACCTTTAGGGGTTACCTTACCAACTAAGATATCACCATCATGAACTTCAGCTCCAACACGAACGATACCTTCTGAATCAAGATCCTTTAAGGCATCTTCACCCACGTTTGGAAGTTCTCTTGTAATTTCTTCTGGACCAAGCTTAGTGTCCCGTGCCTCAGATTCATAGTCTTCAATACTAATTGAAGTATAGACATCGTCTTTAACCAAACGCTCAGAAAGCATAATCGCATCTTCGTAGTTATACATATTCCAAGTCATAAATGCAATAACTGGGTTTTGACCTAAAGCAAGTTCACCGTGATCCATAGTTGGACCATTAGCAATGATTTCACTCTTTTCAACGTGATCACCTAATTTAACATTAGGAGTCTGGTTGTATGACTTAGAGTTATTTGAACGACGATACTTTTCAAGCGTGTACTTATCTAAACTGCCATCTTCACGTCTAATTCTAATGTTGTTAGCATCAACGTACTCAACTGTACCAGGAGCCTTTGCAAGCAAAGCGGCACCAGAATCATGAGCAGCACGATATTCCATACCAGTACCAACTAAAGCACTGTGTGGATTAATCAGTGGAGCAGCCTGACGCTGCTGGTTAGCACCCATCAAAGCACGGTTAGAGTCATCGTTTTCAAGGAATGGGATACATGCAGAAGCAACAGACACAACTTGTTTTGGAGTAACATCCATGTAATCAATCTTGTCTGGACTGACTTCGACGTTATCATCCTTTTGACGAGCCAGAATCAACTTGTCTTTAAAGGAACCATCTTTATTTAAACGAGTGTTGGCACCCGCAATAATATAATTATCTTCAACATCAGCGGTTAAATAATCAATCTTATCTGTAACCTTGTGTGTCTTCCAAGAAACACGACGATATGGAGTTTCAATAAAGCCATACTTATTGATTACGGCATAAGTAGCAAGTGAGTTAATTAAACCAATATTAGGACCTTCTGGTGTCTCAATAGGACACAGACGACCATATTGCGTATAGTGAACATCACGAACTTCGTAACCTGCACGGTCACGGGTTAAACCACCAGGCCCTAATGCTGACATACGACGTTTGTGCGTCAATTCACCCAATGGGTTATGTTGATCCATAAACTGTGAAAGTTGTGAAGAACCAAAGAATTGTTTGATACTTGCAACAATTGGACGAATATTGATCAATTGTTGTGGGGTAACTGTTGATGGATCTTGAATAGACATTCTTTCACGAACTACTCGTTCCATTCTTGATAAACCAATTCTAAATTGGTTTTGAAGTAATTCACCAACACGACGAATACGACGGTTACCTAAGTGGTCAATATCATCAGTATTACCAATGTTATCTTGAAGTAAGAAGAAGTAATTAATTGAGGATAGGATATCGGCAGGAGTTAAATGCTTAACTTTCTTGTCAATATGACCATTTGAAATTAACTTAACTACTCGTTCTGGGTTAACCTTTGAATAAACTTTAATTTCTTGAACATTGATTGGATCTGGTAAAACCCCTTCTTTTGAAGGTTGGTATGTAACCATCTTAAAATCATCACGGTCAAGATATTTATCAAGGGTATCCATCAGTTTATGAGTAACAACAGTACCTTTCTTTGCAAGAATTTCACCAGTATCTGGATCAGCTAAAGTTTCAGCCAAAGTTTGACCATATAACCGGTTCTTAAGTGAAAGCTTCTTGTTAACCTTATAACGACCTACAGGTGCTAAATCATAACGACGTGGATCAAAGAAACGTGCGTATAAAAGTGAACGTGAAGAATCAGTAGTCTTAGGTTCACCAGGACGTAATCTTTCATAAATATCCTTTAAGGCTTCAGCAACCCTTGAATCAGCTGGATTCTTATGAACATCTTTATCTAAAGTGAATTGTAAAGTATCACTTTGGCCAAACATGTCAAGGATGTCACTGTCTGAGCCAATTCCCATGGCTCTAATAAGTACAGTTAAAGGTAACTTACGTGTACGGTCAACACGTACATATGATACATTTTTAGCATCAGTATTATATTCAAGCCATGCACCACGGTTAGGAATAACAGTGGTACCAAAGATTTGTCGACCATTCTTATCGTAATCACCAGAGTAATAAACACTAGGTGATCTTACTAATTGAGAAACAATAACTCTTTCAGCACCATTAACGATGAAAGAACCTGAATCTGTCATCAAAGGTAAATCGCCAAAGAAGACGTCTTGGGTCTTAATTTCACCAGTTTTCTGGTTAGTTAACTTTAAAGTTACATGCATAGGTGCGGAATAAGTCGCATCATGATCGCGGGCTTCATCAACAGTATATTTTGGCTTTTGCAGTTTATAGCCAACATATTCTAATGAAAGCTTACCTGAAAAGTCACTAATAGGCATTATGTCGTCAAAGACTTCTTTAATACCTTCGTTGAGAAACCATTTATATGATTCAGTTTGTACATCGGTTAAATTAGGTAATTTCAGTACTTCTTTAATACGTGAGAAACTACGTCTCGTCCGATTTTTACCGAAGTTCACTACGTGTCCGTTTAACAAGGAAAAACATCCTTTCTGTTAGAGAGAGCAAATATTACATTTACATTACAAATTAAAAAAACTGCAATTTTGAGCATAAAAAAGACAAAAACAACATGATGTCGTTTTTGTCTATATCATTCTGCTGGACAATATATCAGCAAAATCCTGAATCTCAGCCTTTTAAATCGACTTTAACTTTACTGCAAAACAATTTCTTTGTCAAACAAGTTGATTACACTTTTCAATTTTAACTAGTTTTTACAGTCTCTTTTTTATTTTTAGTAGAAATAACGTTAAATTTTAGTTTACCGTGTGTACTGCCAATCTTCAAACTGTTGCCACGCTTCAAGTCACCGTCAATTAACATTTCAGCAATTTTATCCTCAATATCATTTTGAATGGCACGTCTAAGCGGACGGGCTCCCATTTCTGGGTTATAACCATCCTTAGCAATCTTATCGAGCGCAGCACGAGAAATCTTTAATTGAATTTCCTGTTTATCTAGGCGTTCAATTAATTTACGCGTAAGCAGAGTAACAACTTGACGAAGCTCATTTTTGTTCAATTCATCAAAAATAATTGTTTCGTCAATTCGGTTTAAGAATTCTGGCCGGAAGAATTGTTTCAAGGCTTTTTGTACACGATCCTTCCGTAATTTAGCCTGACTTGCATTATCCGCATTAAAACCAACAGCCTTAGTTTCAAATATAGCTCGTGAGCCTAAATTAGAAGTCATGATAATAATTGTATTCCTGAAATCAATCTTTCTACCTTTAGAATCCGTTAAAAATCCTTCATCTAACACTTGCAAAAGCAAATTAAATACATCTGGATGAGCTTTTTCAACCTCATCAAGTAAAACTACCGAATAAGGATGACGACGAACCTGCTCAGATAGTTGGCCACCTTCTTCATAACCAACATACCCTGGGGCAGACCCAATTAACTTGCTACTTGCTATCTGATCCATATATTCAGACATGTCAATACGAATTAAATTGTTTTCTGAACCAAATATGGCAGCTGCTACTGCTTTAGCTAATTCAGTTTTACCGACACCGGTTGGACCTAAGAAAAGGAAAGATCCAATTGGACGATTCTCATCCTTAATTCCACTTCTGCTTCGGCGAATCGCACGTGCAACTGCCGACACAGCCTTATCTTGGCCAATAACTCTTTTATGCAGAATACTTTCTAAATTAGATAATTGCTTTGTTTCATTTCGATTCATTTGGGTAACAGGCACGCCTGTCCACTCAGAAACTACCTTTGCAACATCTTCAGGTTTAACAACAGCATTATCATCGACTTTTTCTTCCAGTCGATCAGCTAATTTATCACGTCTAGCCTGCAAACTATTTTGTTTATCTTGTAATTTAGCTGCCTCAACAAAATTTTGACTAACTGCAGCTTGATTCTTCTGATCGATAATCTTTTTGATTTGCTCATTAACCTGAGTCATTTGATCATCAGGACCTGCATTTGTTTTTATCTTAACAGCCGCACTGGCTTCATCAATTAGATCAATCGCTTTATCTGGTAAATACCGGTCTGAAATATAACGGCTTGATAAGTCAACAGCATCTTCAAGGCTAGCTTCAGAAATCTTTACGTGGTGAAACTTTTCATATTTCGGCTTTAAGCCCTCTAAAATCGCCAAAGATGCTTTTCTTGATGGTTCATTTATCCGAACTTGCTGAAATCTACGAGCTAAAGCCTGGTCTTTTTCAATATACTTTTGATATTCATCAAAGGTAGTAGCACCAATCATTTGGATGTCGCCACGAGCCAAAGATGGCTTCAAAATGTTAGCAGCATCGATTGAACCTTCTGCTCCACCAGCACCAATTAAAGTGTGCATTTCATCTACGAAAAGGATTACCTTTCCATCTTTGGTGATTTCTTTAATGATCTTTTTCAAGCGATCTTCAAACTCACCACGGTATTTGGTACCAGCTACCAAACCACCTAAGTCTAGTGAAATCACCCGTTTATTAAGCAGTCCCTTTGGAACTCGCTTCTTTACTATTTCCGTAGCAATTGCTTCCGCAACAGCAGTTTTACCGACCCCGGGTTCTCCAATGAGAACCGGATTATTCTTAGTACGTCTCGACAAGATTTCGATTACACGTGCTATCTCTTTATCTCTACCGATAACCGGATCAATCTCACCTTGACGGACACGTTCATTTAAGTTAACTGAAACCTGATCCAGGGTTGGAGTAGTGCTCTTCCTCTGCTTCTTTTGATTTGGATTTTCTGTGTTACCGGTCCAATCAGAAGAATTTGCAGAACTTTCTTCATCTAAACTTCTATGTAAATCATTCCGCAACAATTCCATATTGATATTTAAATTTCTTAAAATCATTGCTGATAGGATTTGTTCACTAGAAATTAGTCCTAACAAAATATGAGTTGTTTTAACTTTATCTGAACCAGTTCGATCAGCAAGGTTTCTTGCGTAAGCAAGTGCCATGCTTAATCTTGGTGACATTTCCATATAACTAGTATTAGCAGCTGACCCATAGCCGGTGTACCGTTCAATCTCTTCACGGACAGCTGTTGGTTTTACGCCCCAAGAACGCAAAATTTTACCAGCCTCTCCGTCTGATTCGATCACCATAGCCAATAATACATGCTCTGTTCCTATTAACCGATGATGAAAACTTCGCGCCTGCTCACGAGCTATTTCTAAAACTTGATCCGCACTTCTACTGTAAGAATTTTCCATCGTAGCACCACCTTTAAAAATGACGTTAATATTCTAATTGCTTCTATTTATAATGTAAAATACTAAGCTTTAAATAATTAAAATTTTGAAATCCACATAATCGATCACCTTAACCATAGATATAACACTTTTTATGTCAATACCATTATCATAAGCAACTTAATCAGCAGTTTTAAAATCTTTTTCATATAATTCTTAGAAAAACGTTGCAATTATTATAGCAAAGACCACTTGTATAAGCCAATATTTAACTTATTATTTGTAAGAATCAAAAAAAGACAAATAAAAAACTGCCTATTTAGGCAGTTATCATATCGGGAAAACAAGATTCGAACCTGCGACCTCTACGTCCCGAACGTAGCGCTCTACCAAGCTGAGCTATTTCCCGTTAATAAAAAAACTCACCAGACGGTGAGTTTAATCAGTGGAGCGGAAGACGGGATTCGAACCCGCGACCCCCACCATGGCAAGGTGATGTTCTACCACTGAACTACTTCCGCACAACAAAGATTATTATAGCAAATAAATTCGATTTTGCAAATTTTTTATATAAAAAACTTACTTTAAATAAAGCTTACGTAAACGATCACGTAGCGTAGGCGTAATTCCTAATTGTTCTTTAAAATACTTCTCGATCCCGCCAAATTTATTTTCAATTGTAATTAATACCGTATCAAAAAAGGAATCAGAAGCAGAACTTAAAATACGCATATTGGCTCTAAACGTGAGACTTTTATCATCTTCTTGAAATTTTTTATCACGGATTGCACGGTAGTCATTAAGCATATAATTTGAATACAAATAATCCTGACGGATAGTCTCAAGATCAACACCTAATAGATAAAGGATAAACAGAGTAACAAAACCCGTTCGATCTTTCCCCTCTGAGCAATGATAAAGAACAGTACCCTTTTCAGTATTGGCTAATATATCTAAAATTTGCCGGACTGCCGCCCGATCATGTTTTTTGATAACGTGATCGCGATAATGCTCACACATCATCTTAAAACCAACGTATTGATCTTCATTATATATTACAGAAGAATCGTTAAGATCATCTTTTCCACCTAAGGTACCATCTTCATCGGAGAGCGGAATTAAGAAATATTCAACACCTGAAATTTTCGGATCCGGACATTCTATACTTTCCGTTCGTGAACGTAGATCAATGATTTTACATAAACCATAGTCTTGCAAAAAATGCTCATCTTCAATTGAAATTTGGTTTATACTTCCCGTCCTAAGCAAACGATGGCTTTTAACTTTACGGTTGTTCCAACCATAGTAGCCACCTAGATCTCGCGGATTAAGAACCGTGTTAATTGGCAACACATTTACTTTCAAAATTGTGCATCCCCTTTTTATTCCAAAGAGTTGAAATTTTTAATTTTAAATGTAATTCTACAACAATTATTGAAATTTATTATCAAAAAAGCCCCTTATTTGTGCTAGTAAACATAAATAAGAGGTCTTTTTTATCAGTTTTTAAAATTCGATTTAATTCTTTTTATTCTTCTTTTTTAAATCTTCTTTAACTTCTTCATCAACACCCTCAACTTTTTCAGGACGCATGGTTGGGAAAAGCAGAACATCACGAATAGCTGGTGCATCAGTTAAAAGCATAACCAAACGGTCAATTCCAATTCCTAAACCACCTGTAGGCGGCATACCATACTCCATTGCACGAAGATAATCTTCATCTATTAAGTCGGCTTCATCGTTACCAGCAGCACGTTCTTCCATTTGTGCTTCGAAACGAGCACGCTGATCATCTGGATCATTTAATTCTGAAAAGGCATTACCGTATTCTTCACCCATAATGTAAATTTCAAAACGATCAGTAAACCTCGGATCATCGGCATTCTTCTTTGCCAGTGGTGAAACTTCTACTGGATGACCATAAACAAACGTCGGGTCAACGATGGTATCTTGACAATACTTTTCAAAGAAAGCATTGATAATATGACCAACTTTCCAGAATTTTTCAACCTTAATATCATGATCTTCAGCAATCTTAGTAGCTTCTTCAAGTGACATTGGTTTCCAAAAATCAATCCCGGTCTTTTCTTTAATCAAATCAACCATGTGTACACGACGGAAAGGCTTACCTAAATCAATCTGAGTTCCTTGGTAAGTGATCTTACCATCGTCAGTAACGACTTTAGCTGCAGCACGAATGATGCCCTCAGCCTCATCCATAACATCATGGAAATCCCAGTAAGCTGCGTAACTCTCCAACTCAGTAAATTCTGGGTTGTGTTGGGTATCTAAGCCTTCGTTTCTAAATACACGGCCAATTTCATAAACCCGTTCCATATCACCAACAATTAAACGTTTTAGTGGTAATTCCAACGCAATTCTCATGTAAAGGTCAATATCTAAAGCATTGTGGTGGGTCTTAAATGGACGAGCTTCAGCACCACCAGGAATATTGTGCAGTACAGGAGTTTCAACTTCCAAGAAATGTCTATTATTCAAATAATCACGAATAGCTTGAATAATTTGTGTACGATGTACAAAACGCATGTAACTCTTACGGTTGGTGATTAAGTCAAGGTAACGTTGACGATAAATTTGTTCAACATCCTTTAAACCATGATATTTATCAGGTAATGGACGAAGGGCTTTAGCTAGGAATGTCACGTGGTGAGCACGAATAGTTAACTCCCCAGTATCAGTTTTCATGACCTCACCATCAATACCTAAGAAATCACCAATATCGGATTTCTTAAATATTTTATAGTTGTCATCACCAACTATGTCTTTACGTACGTAAATCTGAATCTTACCGGTACGATCATATAAGTCTGCAAAACCTACTTTGCCCTTACCACGTTTAGCAAGCATTCGACCGGCAATTTTGGTTTTAGGCATATCATTATTTAATTCTTCTTTATCATCTTTGCCATACTTCTTTTCCAAAGTACTAGCCAAATCTTGACGATCAAATTTTCGAGCACCATACGGTTCAATACCCTTATCACGCAGTTCTTCTAACTTCTGGCGACGAACTCTTAATTGGTCATTCATTTCATTCTTTGCCAATTTTTCTTTCCTCCATTACTTGTTCAATACAGTACGTCTTGCTTTACGCTGAGCTTGACGTTTCTCATAATCATCAACAAAATTATCAAGTAAATCATAAACTTCTTGACGCGTCCAAACCTCATTTATTTTAGCACGAGTACGGGCTGAACGGGGAAGTCCTTTCAAATAGTATGCGGCTTGCTGACGAAATTCAGGAACTGCAACTTTTTCACCCTTTAACTTGACTAGCCCATTTAGTTGGTGTTTAGCAGTTGCTACCCGTTCACGTACAGTTTGTGGTTGCAACTTTTCACCAGTATCCAGGTAATGAACCATGTCTTTCAAAATCCACGGATTACCCAGTGCAGCTCGACCTACCATTACCGCTGTTGATCCAATTTCATTCAATGCTTTTTTAGCAAGCTCAGGCGTCTTAATATCACCATTAGCTACAAAAGGAATATCAAGTGCTTGGGCAACATCGTGCAATGTCTCCCAATCAGCATGACCTTGATACATTTGTTTACGGGTTCTGCCATGCATGGCAACCATACTGGCACCAGCCTCTTGAGCAGCCAAAGCGTTTTCTACGGCAAAAATATGTTTACGATCCCAGCCAATTCGCATTTTAACGGTAACTGGTTTCTGAACATTTTGCACAACTGCATGTACCATTTGGTAAATTTTATTTGCGTCAAGCAGCCACTTAGAACCAGAATCAGTTTTGGTAACTTTAGGTACAGGACAACCCATATTGATATCAATAATATCAGCAGCAGTGTGCTGATCAACATATTGCGCAGCTTGAAGCAGAGTCTCTTCCGTACCACCAAAAATTTGGATACTCATCGGGTGTTCCCGTGGATCAACCCGCATCATTGATAACGTTTTTTTATTACGATAAATAATCCCATGATCAGAGATCATCTCACAGACAACTAAACCTGCCCCGAATTCTTTACAAACCACCCGAAAAGCAGAATTCGATACTCCTGCCATCGGAGCGACCACAACTCGATTAGGAATGGTCACGTCACGAATTTTCCAACTATTATCCACCAAATCATCCTTTCAGATACTCTAATATAATAACAAAAAAGCCCATGAGGACAAAACTTAGAGCCATAAAAAAGGTGCTTAGTATTCCTTATCCGACTTCTTTTTAGCTAAAATATCCTTTAATTCGTCCTCTGTATAATGGTACTGATTGTTGCAGAAATTGCATGTAAGTTCTGCCCCATGATCTTGGTTAATCATGTTTTCAAGCTGATCAATTCTTAAAGTTTCTAAAATATCAGCGTATTTTTCTTTAGAACAATCACATTTAAAAGCAACATTGTCCTTTTCAAGGAGTTTGCAATCTGTACCCAAAATCTTACGAGCTAAATCTTCTGGCGTCATTCCATCTAAGAAGGAGGATGACAATGCTGGTAAAGCCTTAATTCTCTTAATTGTTTTATCAATTAAACCATCACTAGCACCCGGAAGAGCCTGTAACATAAAGCCACCAGCTTCGCCGATACTATTATTAGGATTAACAAAAATGGATAATCCAACCGCAGATGGAATTTGTTCGGATTTTGTTAAATAATAAGCAAAGTCTTCAGCAATTTCACCAGATACAATTGGGACTTCCCCTGTATATGGTTTCTTCAAGCCTAGGTCCTTGGTAACTTCAAGCATACCTTGACCCACACCTTTTTTAACATCAATATGCCCATTCTTCTTAGGTGGTAAAGCAATATGTGGATTCTTGACATAACCTTTTACAGTTAAATCAGACTTAGCTGTAGCAACAGTTGGACCTACAGGCCCATTACCCAAAAGACGAACTGTTAATTCTTCCTTATCCGTTAATTCAGCACCAGCAAGTAAAAGTGCACCGACTAGGGTTCTACCTAAAACCGCTGAAGAAGTCGACCAGGTATCATGGCGTTTTTGGGCTTCTTGGACTACACCCTTAGCAGTAATTGTTAATAAACGTAAATTTTTTGTCTTATCAATAGACTTAACTAAATAATCACTCATTAATCGTTCCCCTAAAAAAATAGAGCCTTTTAGCAGGCCCTATTTATTAATTTCTATTTATTGTCATCAGAAGGATGATCATCTGTTTTATCAGAATTAGAATCAGCATCTTTTGGCTTTTCAGGATTTTCTTTTTCTACGGATTCATTCTTTTCTGAAGGAGTTTCTAATTCATCTTTATCTTCTTCAGTTTGTTCCGCATTTTTATCCTTATTCTCAGCCTTAAGAACCTGTTTCTTTTCAGCAGCTGCCTTAGCTTCCTCATAAGTTGAAGCTTTGGATTCACTTGGATATTCTTCCGCGTTCTTTTCAGGCATCTTACCAGTCTTATATAAAGACATAATCTGCTTTTCATCCAAAGTTTCGTACTTAAGCAAGGCCTCAGCAATTATTCTATGCGTATCACGATTGTCTTCAACAATTTCAACCGCCTTAGAATGAGCCTCATCCAAAAGCTTTTTAACAGCTTCATCAATCTTAGCAGAAGTTGCCTCACTGTATGGCTTCATGTTATAAGGATTGGTTTCGCCTTCTTTTTCAAGTTCAACCATTCCCAAAGATTTAGTCATACCGTAATTTACAACCATGCTGTGAGCAATCTGGGTGGCCTGCTCAAAGTCATTTGAAGCACCAGTAGATTTATCACCTACTACTACTTCTTCACCTGCACGACCTCCCATTAGTCCAACAAGTTGTTCCATTAACTGCTTCTTAGTCAAAAGGAATTGATCATCCTTTGGCAGCATAATGTTATAACCTCCTGCACGACCGTGAGGAACAATGGTAACTTTACGTACCGTTCTCGAATCGCTCAAGACCAAACCACAAATTGAGTGACCAGCCTCATGGAAAGCAACACGTCGTCTTTCTTTCTTAGAAATAAGACTGTTTTTCTTTGCCGGTCCTGCAATGACACGGTCTTCCGCCTCATCAATATCTGCGGCAGTAATATGCGTTCCATTACGCCGAGCAGCAAGCAAAGCAGCCTCATTCAAAAGGTTAGCCAGGTCAGCACCAACAAAACCAGGTGTTTGACGGGCAACTTCCTTTAAATCTACATCTTCTGCCAATGGCATGTGTTTAGCATGAACTTTTAAGATAGCTTCACGACCACGAACATCTGGACGGCCAACCAAAACTTTTCGGTCAAATCGACCTGGACGAAGTAAAGCTGGGTCCAAAACATCAGAACGGTTAGTTGCGGCAATAACGATAACACCTTCATTGCCTTCAAATCCATCCATTTCAACCAATAATTGGTTTAATGTTTGTTCACGTTCATCGTTTCCGCCGCCCATGCCGCCGCCACGGCGACGACCAATAGCATCAATTTCATCAATGAAGATAATACTTGGTGCATTCTTCTTAGCATTGTTAAACAAGTCACGTACACGGCTAGCACCGACACCAACAAACATTTCAACAAAGTCTGAACCAGAAATTGAGTAAAACGGAACGTTGGCCTCACCGGCAACAGCCCGAGCAAGTAAAGTTTTACCAGTACCAGGAGGGCCTTCAAGCAAGACCCCTTTTGGAATCTTTGCACCTAATTTAGTATATTTAGCTGGATTCTTTAAAAATTCAACAACCTCAACTAATTCTTGCTTTTCTTCTTCTTCACCAGCAACATCAGAGAAACGGACCTTATTCTTAGACGGATCCTCTGGCTTAACATGTGAACGGCCAAAATTCATAATTCCGCCGTTACCGCCACGACCAGCACCAGACTGGCTCATCATCATCCATAACATGACGATAAATAGGATAGTTGGAACAAGCATTACGATTGTTGAAATCCAATTACCAGACTGTGATTCTCCCTGGTTAGTCATTCGGGTACTATTCTTTTGTGCTAGGTTTTGAACTTTCTTCACACTAGCATCATTTTGAAGCATAGTAGTTGAAAAGCTCGTTACCTTTTGACTACCGGAGCCACTATTAAAGAAGTCAAAACTATTCTTAGATTGACTCTTAGATTTTTGTGCTTTTTTATAACTCCCTGACACAGTGTAGACACCATTAGCAGGTTGAACACTAAAGTTCTTAACTTTGCCCTGGTTTAAATCCTTAACAAACTCTGAGTAGCTAATATTTTGACTACTGCTAGAGCTGTTAGATCCACCAAGTGCCCAATTGATTCCCCATAGGAGCAGAAGGAACACAACTATATAGAACAAGCCGTTTGAAAACAGCCGATTCCGGTTATTCTTCATAAAAAACCTCCGCAAAGTTTCTAAAGATATACGATTAAAAGTTTAACACAAATAATCACATTGCCCTAATATTTTAAAATATCTTATTTATTTTTTCAGAGCATATATATAATAATGCTTGTCAATGTTGGTATAAACCTGATTTTGATAAGTTTTTTCTACAAAGACAGGCGCATTATTTGCATAAATTGTTAAACAATATGGGCGCAAATTAATTGGAATCCCTGCTTGAGCAAATTCTTTCTTATTCTTTGCATGTTGCCCATTTTTTAGGGACAACTTAGCCCCCTTTTTTAATGGTCCAGCGTAGAAAGTTTTATCTGCAGATAAATAGAAATCACCAACTAATTCTAGGTCCTTCTTATTATTAGTTAAAACAAAAGCTCTGCCATTAAACGTAAAAGCTTTGTCTATTTTAATAGGAAAAGCTTTGTTTACTAGCTTTAAATTGTCCTTGATTAAGTAAAAACAATCTTGGTAATCAATTAAGTTAAAACCGGCTAAATTTTCGTTAACCCGGATATGCCATTTTTGCCAAATAAAGTTTTGCCAGTAATATAACTTCTCTTTTTTGCTTAAATCAGCTAATTCAGATTTATCTAACCTATACGCAACACCCAAAAATAATTTAGGGTGCTTAATTTCATAAAATTTCTTACCTACTAAATCAGTTAACAGGTTAATGTTCTCACTAAAACGTAAAGCATTCTCACCAATATTAGGATTTTCTTTTTTTAAGAGCGGTACGACATGATGGCGTAAACGATTACGCATCGTATCATCCTTAAAATTAGTTTCATCGTCAATAAAGGAGACATTATTTACCTGATCATACCTACGCAACTCAACCTTTTCATAACCAAGCAACGGTCGCAACAAGATTGTGCCTCGCATATTGCCTACAGCCTGTAAGCTGTTCATCTCGCTAGGATTACCGGAACGAATAAATTTAAGCAAAATATTTTCCAATAAATCATCACAATGATGTGCCGTGAGCAAGTAATCGCCATGCCTTTTCTTCGTTATTTCCGTCAAAAAAGCATAGCGATATTTTCGTGCTGCAGCTTCAATTCCAATTTGCGGCTGCAACTTTTTATTCCATTTTTTATTAACAAATGCAATATTATTTTGCGCACAATATTGTTTAATTAATTGCGTTTCTTGGTAACTATCAGCACGCAACTGATGATCAAAGTGCGCAGAAATTATCTGCAAATGATACTTTTTCTTTAAATTATTTAGCATATCTAAAAGGGCCATCGAATCTGGCCCCCCACTCGTTGCTACGACAAATACTTTGTCTTGCAACGATAAATTATGCTTTTTAAAAAAATTAATAAGCCGCATTCTTAGACAATTCTTTTCGCAACTGTTTAATTTCAGTTTGTGCATCCTCAGCAGTCTGGGTTAATACCTTGATAAAATCCGCTGGCCTAGTATGTGAAAACTGATTGCTAGGATCTACCAATTTCGGATCATTAACCCGCATTAATGAGAGGCTTAATCGCCCCTTATGATTATGCATAATCACCACACGGATCTCTTGACCTTTTTGATAAAGACGTCTTTCACGTTCCCAGTTATTACCAAAATCACTGTGGTGAATCAACCCTGAACGTCGCCCTGGCAGTGTCACAAAAATGCCTAAATCGACAATATTATTAATTACACCGTTAACACGTTGTCCAACTTGATACTTCATTATTAATTATCATTTTCTTCAGGTACGTTGTAAATTTTTTCATTGGGTTTGGAATAATAAAACTTGTAGCGAACAAGTTTAGCCACGTAATCTGGATCTTTTAAGTCGTCACGCTTAACTGACAAATCCTTATCTTGCTTCTTGACTTTAGTTAAAGATTCTTTAGAAGCTTGGACTTGATTATTAATTCTATTTGTCTGGGCAACTTTAACAGAAATTTGTATACCCAAAAAGACAATTAAAATTGAAAAAATTGCAATTATTCGATTACGCCGAACACGGTGAATCTCTTTTTCTCTTTTATCTTGTTTACGTTTTAAGCGTGCTTTTCGCTCTTCTGGACTAAGCGAATTATAGATACGTGGTCCTTTCATTCTTTATCCCCTACTTGTTAAATACAATACTAGCTTAATTATAACAAGACCACCTATAAATGTCATTAATCAATTAGTTCATATAATTCGCTGGCTTCAGATTTTTTGGTAGTTTCTCGAATATTACGTACCTTAGCCTTAATTTGACGTTTACCATAGCCTACCTCGATAACGTCGCCAACTTTTACATCATAACTTGATTTAACAACCCGGCCATTAACTTTAATTCGGCCTTGATCAGCCATTTCTTTGGCAATTGGCCTTCTCTTCACTAAACGTGACACTTTTAAAAATTTATCAATTCTCATTATTAACACCTTTATCTTTGAATAATATCACTTGCTGCACCTAAAAAGGTGGATAATTCATTGAACAACATTCGGTTACTTTCTTTTTCTGGCAATTCTAAAAGAACGACCAAACGCTTTTCATGGGTCATGTTGATCCTTGCCTTCAAAGAGACATGTTCCAAAGCTTTAAATATATTCGGGCCCTCAAGTTCATGCGAAGCATGGTTATTAAATTCAACCTTAACCCGATTACCAGTTTTAATCAGATTGAGCACCTGTGCGTAATCTGCGTCAATCTTTAAACCAGAAATTGCTAACAAGTTCTCGACAGCAGGAGGATAATCACCAAAACGATCAATTAATTCATCTTTAATCTTATCTAATTCATCCTGATTATTGACCGCTTTAATCTTTTTATAAAATTCGATCTTTTCTTCCTGATCTGCGATATAAGAACCCGGAATATATGCTTCTAAGCCTAAATCAATTTCTGCATTAGACTTACGAACTTTCTTCTTACCTTTACGTTCCTTAATGGCATCGCTCAACATTTGGGTATACAAATCATAACCAACACTATTAATAAAGCCATGTTGCTGAGCACCCAGCATGTTACCGGCACCACGAATAGATAAATCACGCATAGCAATCTTAAAGCCGGAGCCAAGTTCAGTAAAATCACGGATAGCGTCAAGACGTTTTTCACCAATTTCAGTTAGTACTTTATTAGGCTTGTAAAGGAAATACGCATAAGCCAAACGGGCACTACGGCCAATTCTACCCCGCAGCTGGTAAAGCTGGCTCAAGCCATAATGATCGGCATCTTCAATAATCATAGTGTTAACGTTCGGCATATCAATCCCCGTTTCAATGATCGTCGTTGTTACCAAAATATCAAACTCCCGGTTCAAAAAGCGGTAGAGGATATCTTCCATCTGATTTTGATTCATTCGGCCATGAACACTGGCAATCCTTGCGTTAGGAATTAAGCGTTGCAAATCGCCAACAACTTCACCAATATCACCAACACGGTTATGCAGGTAAAAGACTTGACCGCCACGCTGCATTTCCCGTAAGCATGCGTCTTTAATCACACTTGGAATCTGTTCCATAACATAGGTTTGAATCGGATAACGATTAGCCGGTGGGGTTTCCATAACGGACAGATCCCGCACACCTACCATTGACATATGAAGCGTACGCGGGATTGGTGTTGCCGTTAAGGTTAAAACATCAATATTAGCCTTCATCTTTTTCAGCTTTTCCTTGTGCTTAACACCAAAACGCTGCTCCTCGTCAACGATTAAAAGACCTAAATCTTTAAATTTAACGTCCTTGGACAAAAGGCGGTGGGTCCCGACGACTAAATCAATCTTTCCATCTTTTAAACCTTTAATAATTTTTTTAGACTCTGCCGGTGTTTGAAAACGGGACAGCATCGCAAAATTAACGGGAAAGCCTTTGAAACGATCCTGAATCGTGTTGTAGTGTTGCTGAGCCAAAATTGTCGTTGGTACCAGGAAAGCAACCTGTTTATTATCTTCAATTGCCTTAAATGCAGCTCGAAGTGCTACCTCAGTTTTACCAAAGCCCACATCCCCGACCAGGAGACGATCCATCGGTTTGGGCTGTTCCATGTCAGCCTTTACTTCTTTAATCGAGCGTAATTGATCAGGAGTCTCAACATAAGGAAAGGCGTCATCAAACTTTTTTTGCAAATCATCATCAGGTGAAAAAGCAAAGCCTTTTTCTGATTCACGCTTTGCATACAGGTCAATCAGGTCATCAGCAATGTCTTCAACCTTAGACTGAACCTTACGTTTAGTTTTGGCCCATTCACTGCCACCTAACTTATTAATATGTGGCTTCCTACCTTCTGAAGCAACATATTTTTGAACCAAGCCAAGCTGGTCAGCGGGAACAAATAACTGGTCTCCATGTTGGTAGGTAATGGTTATGTAATCACGTTTTACCCCATTACTCGTTAAAGTTTTAATGCCTTCAAAACGACCAATACCGTGATTAACATGGACAACGTAATCCCCTGGTTTTAATTCGGTATAATTACGTATCCGCTGCGCATTTTCTAAAGTTTTAATCCGCCGTTTATGCCGGGGACGCTTATTAAATAATTCTCTTTCAGTTAAATAGACTAAATTAATGCTGGGGAGGACAAATCCACTAGCAAAAGAGCCAACCACAATTTGTGTTTGCCCCGCAATTAAATCAGTACTAGAAACAACCGGTACGTCCAAACCAAACTCTGCCATTGTTTGCGTCATCTGCCGCGAACGTTTCTTATTGTCTGCTTGCAGAATAACGGTTTGACCCTTCTTCTGGTATGACTCTATCTCCGTCTTAATTAATGGCATCTGGCTAAAGAATTGCTCTGGCTCACGTGTCTGCCAGTTAAACATCTGTCCCAAACGAATGCGGCCCATACTTCTCTGAAACAGTGAAAAGTAAATATGGTGGTGCGTATCTTTAGACCAAATTTGTTCAAAATTAGCCCGCAATTCTTGTCCTGGAAGCATTGCACCCGTCTTTAACTCATCATCAACGAAACCGGCATTTTGCTGATCGACCGTTTTAACTGACTGGTTAATCAACGGCCAATCATCGAGTAAAACCATTCCATCCTTAGATAGATAATTTAGTAAACTGCTTGGATTTTTAATTAAAAAATCTACTAGAAATGCATAATTTTTAGGTAATCCTCCGGCATTCAATTCATCCAATGCTTCAGTAAAATGATCTTTTACATCTTTTTCTGGAGCCGGTGCATCTTTCATTAACTTAGTAATGGTTTGCGCTGCATTTTTAATATCTGCTGCTGAAAAGACCCGATCTTGAGCGGCAGCAACAGTAACTTGTTTAAGTTCCTTCTTGCTACGCTGACTAGCCAGATCAAACTCTTTAATTGTATCGATCTCGTCACCAAAGAATTCCATTCGAACTGGATTTTCACGATCCAGTGGATAAATATCTAAAATATCCCCACGAATGGCAAATTCTCCGGGCTTAGCGACTAAACTATCCCGACGATAACCTAATTGAACTAGCCAATTATTTAAATCATCTAATTTATATTCTTTACCAGAGGCAAAGACCCGCTTCGAAGCAGCAAAATTCTGTGGCTTTGACAATTTATACTGCAAAGCCTGCGGTGTTGTAACAACTAATCCGGCCTTCTGTGACAAAAGAAAGTTAAGCGTCTGGATTCGCGCACTTAATTCGTCTGGTGAACTAACGGCAGTTTGCGTTGCAATTGTTGCGTCAACTGGAAAAAGCTGCGCTTTACCATCTGCCATTATTTCGTTTAATTCACCGTATACTTTTTGAGCTTTATTTTCATTTTCCTCAATTAAAATTAAAGGTACATTAAGCTGATCTACTATTTGTTTTACGAGCAGACTAAAAGCACCGGCATTAGCGCCAGTGATCAGTGAATTCTTTACCCTTTTAGTTTTTTCAATAAAATTATTTAAATCTTGATCTTTTTGAAGAAAATTTGTTAAACGCATTTTAATTATATTTATTCATTAAATACTGACTATCGTGACCAGCAATAAAGTCATCGATAATCTTTACACTAGTAGAAAATGCATCATCCATCAATTTTTGTTGTTCCTCATTAAAGGGGGTTAATACCCAGGAAACAACGCTAGCTTTTTGTGGGTGACGAATTCCTATTTTCAAGCGGTTAAACTTTTCAGTACCTAGGTCACGAACAATACTCTTAATACCATTATGACCGCCAGATTTACCATCTGCACGAATTCTAATCTTGCCAATCGGCATATCCATATCATCATGGATAATTAAAATATCCTCAGGTTTTACCTTAAAGAAATTTGCTACTTGAGCAACCGATCTGCCTGATTCGTTCATAAAAGTTTGTGGTTCAAGCAAAATTACATCCTTGTTATTTATCTTTTGCTTAGTCCAAAGGCCTTCAAATTTATTTTTATCTAAACTTAAGCCTTTTTCATTTAAGTAATAATCCATTGCCATAAAACCAGTATTGTGCTTAGTTTTATCGTATTTTTTACCTGGATTACCCAAACCTGCAATAATTTTCATTAATATTTCCCCTTGTTGATAGTCTTATTAATGATAGCACATAAATTCAAGTTTCATTTCATTAATACCTTCATATTTGGGACAGCCTTAACAAAGAATAAATAATCATGTTATAATTGCAATTGTTAAATATATCACTAATCAAAAGGAGACATATTATGGTAAAAGATGAAAGACCACATAAAGTAATTCTTGTTGGTGACGGTGCCGTAGGTTCAACCTATGCATTTTCATTAGTTCACCAAGGTATTGCCCAAGAATTGGGTATCGTTGATATTGTTAAGAAGAGAACGCAAGGGGACGCAATCGACTTGTCTGATGCTACTCCTTGGACCGCTCCAAAGCACATCTACTCAACTGATTATTCAGATGCTAAGGATGCCGACATAGTTGTCATTTCTGCTGGTGCTCCACAAAAGCCAGGTGAAAGTCGTCTTGACTTAGTAAACAAGAACTTAAAGATTTTAAGCTCAATTGTTGAACCAGTCGTTGAATCAGGATTTGATGGTATCTTCGTAGTTGCCGCAAACCCAGTTGACATTTTAACCCACGCAACTTGGAGAATGTCAGGCTTTCCTAAGGATCGGGTTATCGGTTCAGGTACTTCCTTAGACACTGGCCGTCTTCAAAAGCTTATCGGTGAAATGGAACATGTTGATCCACGTTCAGTTAATGCTTATATGCTTGGTGAACATGGTGATACTGAGTTCCCTGCATGGAGCTACAACAATGTCGGTGGCGTAAAAGTCAGTGACTGGGTTAAGGCTCATGGCATGGGTCAAGACAAGCTTGATGAAATTCATAAGAGTGTTAAGGATATGGCTTACAACATCATTAACTTAAAGGGTGCTACCTTCTATGGTATTGGTACTGCATTAGCTATGATTACTAAAGCCATTCTGAATGACGAACACAGAGTATTGCCACTCTCAGTTCCAATGGATGGACAATATGGTTTACATGATGTTCACATTGGTACCCCAGCTGTTATCGGCCGCAAAGGTTTGGAGCAAATCATTGAAATGCCACTAAGTGACAAAGAACAAAAGTTAATGACTGCTTCAGCTGACCAATTAAAGAAAGTTATGAATAAAGCTTTCAAGGAAACTGGCGTTAAGGTTCGTCAATAATTAAAATTAATTTAACTTTAAAAGTATCTTCTCATAGAAGATGCTTTTTTATTTGCCATACTATTGCTAAAATAGTAATTATACTAATCAGCTAGTAGCAATTTTAATATTTATTTAATTCGAATGCTATCTATGCTATAATTACTTGAAATATTTTTCCATATATGGAGGCAATCTCATGCTTATTAAATCTTTAGTCATTAAAAAGGATTACCTAACAACGGTTAATGAACATGCAACCCTAGAAGAAGCTCTGAAAACTCTTGAAGACTCAGGCTTCAGATGTGTTCCTATTCTAGACGACAGCGGAACAATTTTCCGCGGTAATATTTATAAAATGCATATCTACCGACATAAGTCACAGGGTGGCGATATGAGTCTACCTGTTACCTATCTGCTCAAAAATGCAACTAAGACAATTAAGGTTAACTCACCGTTCTTTAAGGTCTTCTTCACAATTAAAGATTTACCTTATATCTCCGTTTTAGATGAAAATAATAAATTCTACGGTATCTTAACCCACTCACGATTGCTTGATATGTTATCTGACGCTTGGAACATTAAGACTGGTTCTTATGTTCTAACCGTTTTGTCAGATAACTCACGCGGCAATCTGGTAAAAATGTCTAAAATCATTACAAAACATGCTAGCATTGCCGGAGCGATGACTTTAGATGCTGCAGCCGGTGAATTAGACGGTAACTTCGTAAGAAGGACCCTGTTTACTTTACCTGCTGGAGTTTCTGGAGATACACTCAAAACGATCGTAAAGAAGTTAAATCATAAGGGTTATGTTGTTGCCGAAATTGATGATTTACAAGCCGGTATCACCATCATGAGTGATGAAAAACCAGGCGTCTATATTAATCAACCGCGTAACTAAACAATTCTTTATGCAAACAAAAAAAGCGCTTTTTGAAAAAGCGCTTTTTTATTTTACGTAAATTATTTATTGTAATAAACCCGCGGAAGACGATCACTAAGTAAACATGCAACCTCGTAGTGAATCGTATCGACATAATCAGCTGCTGCTTTAATATTATTGGGTGCCTTTGGATCATTTGAAATTAAGACAACTTTGGTACCGACTGGCATTTCATGCGGAAGTAAAACCATAAATTGGTCCATACATACCCGACCAACAATTGGACAATAACTATCGCCAACTTTTATCTTAAAGCCCTGGAATTTACGGATCCATCCGTCAGCATAGCCAACCGGAACGGTTCCAATAATTTTATCACCGTCAGCAACATAAGTTGAACCATAGCCAACACCGTCACCTTTATGAATTGTTTTAACTTGCGTCAGTTCACTTTCAAATGAAAGTGCCGGTTTTAATTTAATATCCGCTTTTAGATCCGGTCCATCAGGATTAGAAGACGGATTCAGGCCATAGATGCCAATGCCAAAGCGGACAAGGTCACTGTGCACTTTTTTATCAAAAATACTTGCAGCGGTATTATCCACGTGAATCCACTTAGGCTTAACCGTTAACAAACTCTTCATATGGTTGAACTTTTTTACCTGAGAATTGAAGTAATCACTATTAGCACTATCTGCTGAAGCAAAGTGAGTAAACATTCCCTCAACAAAGAAAGATTTATTGTTTCCCAGAAACTTATTAGCAGCAACAAATTCCCTGTCTTCATGAAAGCCAATTCGTCCCATACCGGAATCAATTGCTAAATGAATTTTTAACTGCAAATCTTCTTTTCGTAATTCTTTTTCTGCGTCTTTAAGCCATTCTAAATCAGGCACAGTTAATGAAACATTATTGGCTGCGGCAAGTGGGGCATATTCTGGAGAAGTAACACCTAAAACTAAAATTGGTTTTACAATTCCAGCCCTTCTAAGTTCCAGCGCCTCATCTAAAATAGCAACACAAAAACCGCTTGCTCCGGCTTCTGCCGCTACCTTTGCTACAGGAACGGCCCCATGGCCGTAAGCATTCGCCTTAACAACAGCAAACAGCTTTTGCTTGGGTTGTAAATGCTTTACTTCATTTTCAATATTCTGCCTAATTGCACCCAGATCTACCTTCACTGCAGCTGGACGATGTATTCCTGGAACCATTATTCTTTTTCCTCCAAAACTACCAATGTAACAATTTCATGATCATCATGCGTAATACTTGGAAAAATATTCCCATCAAACTTGGTTGAAGTCATCACCGGGTGACCTAATTTATTCCATAAGGTTTCTATGTCTTGTAAACCAACGTATTTCCCTAAACCTGTACCCATTGCTTTAGAAAAAGATTCTTTTAGAGAAAAACGGCCACCTAAGTATTCCACTTTGCGCTTGCCAACCATTTTCTGATACTGAGCAAACTCATTCGGTGTTAACACTTTTTGGGCAAAATTATCTCCATGATCAACAATTTTTTTGACCCGAGCAACTTCAACGGCATCAACGCCAACGCCTTTAATCATACTTATCACCTCATAACGATCAGGATAATTATAATACAAAAAAAGAGTTGTAAAAATTACAACCCTACTTTTACGAAAAATCTTAATCTTTCTTATTTTTAATCACAAATTTACCACCATGACCGGAACCATGACGAGAATGGTTATTATGGTAATTACCATTTCGACGGCCATGATAACTATTATGGCTGTAGCCTCGTCTGCCACGACCGTGACCACCATATCCACGGCCTCGGCCGCCACGGTGACCACCGCGTCCGTGACCCTTATAAGGCAACGGCTTTTCTGAACTAATCTTCACCTTAACATCTGATGAATTCTTAGACAAATTCTTCAAAAATGCAGATACTAGATCAACAGCAGAGTAGCTATCGAGCAGATCATTGGCATCTTGAGTATATTTACTCAGATCATCCTTCATCAAATCTGCAATTTGTGACTTTGCAGCCTTCAATTGACCGTGAAGTGCCTCATCATCTGTAGGTGGTTGAAGTGGGGACATCTTCTTCTTAGTTAATTGTTCAATTGTCCGCATATAGCCAATTTCATTTGGTGTGACAAAAGTTACGGACATACCATTATTACCGGCACGACCGGTACGACCAATACGGTGGACGTAAGAATCTGGATCCTGTGGGATATCGTAGTTGTATACGTGCGTTACTCCTGAAATATCAAGTCCACGGGCAGCAACATCAGTAGCTACTAAAATATCCAACTTACCAGCACGGAAGTGTTTCAGAACGGTCATTCTCCGTGCTTGTGACAAGTCCCCATGAATACCAGCTGCGTTATAACCACGAGCTTGTAATCCACGGGTTACTTCATCAACACGCCGCTTGGTTCTAACAAAGATAAGAGCCAAATCTGGGTCTTCAACATCAATCAAACGACACATAATGTTGAATTTTTCTGAATCCTTAGCACGAACAAAGTATTGATCAATCAGATCAGCAGTTAAATCCTTAGCCTTAATTCGGACGATTTCAGGATCATGCATAAATTTTTTGCTGATCTTCAAAATAGGTTGTGGAATCGTTGCACTAAAGAGTAAGGTTTGTTTACGGTTCTTAACGTAACTTAAGATACTTTCAATATCCTTAATAAAGCCCATGTCGAGCATTTCGTCAGCTTCATCTAAAACGATAGTATTGACATCCTCTAAGTCAACGGTCTTGCGCTTAAGGTGATCTAAAAGCCGACCAGGTGTACCTACCAAAATAGCAGGAACATTATGCTTAATTGAGCGGATTTGCCGCCGAATATCAGCCCCACCATAAACTACTTGAACACGGGCATGTTCATCGCGGCCTAAACGGTAGAGTTCTTCTTGGGTTTGAATGGCTAATTCACGTGTTGGTTCAATAACCAATGCTTGAATCGTCTTATGTTGTTTTTCTAAATTTTGTAAAATTGGTAAAGCAAAGGCAGCTGTCTTACCAGTACCTGTTTGTGCTTGACCAATTACGTCTTTGCCTTCTAAGGCAAGCGGAATAGTTTGCTCTTGAATGGGCGTGGTCTCTTCAAAACCCGCACGTTTAATTGCCTTAAGAAGGGCATCATTTAATCCTAATTCCGAAAACTTCACTAAATTCTCCTTATCTAAGCCGATCCAAAACCTTTTCAAGGTGCATCCCGCGAGAGCCCTTTAAAACAACAATGTCGTTCGGCTTAATATCATTTTTTAGATCATCAATCATATGTTGCATTTGATCTTGTTTATAATAATGTAAATGTTCTGGTGCATATTTATCTTGTAGAGCGTCATACAAGTTCTTCATTTCAGCACCGTACAGATAAACCTCGTTAATCACCTGTGGATCAAGGCAATCAGCTAATTTGGCATGAAGAGAAGCAGATTGCTTACCTAATTCAAGCATATCTCCTAAAACGGCAATCCTGCGACTGCCATCTGGTACCTCAATCTGACCAAAACTGCTTACAACAGCTCGAACTGCAGTAGGGTTGGAATTATAAACATCACTCATGATGTCTTCCCCAACATCGCCTTTTTCCCACTCCATTCTGTTAGCAGTAGGGGTAAAGTTGGCTAATGATGAAGCAATTTTTTCGTCACTCTCTCCAAAATGACGCCCGACACAAATGGCAGCCATAGCATTAGAAACATTATGCTTGCCAATCATTGGAATTGAAAACTGTTGGTCAGAATCATTAATGGTAAAAGTTGCGTGGTGTTTATAACTTCTAAAGCCAGTTGCATAAACTGTATCATTTTTTTCAAAACCAAAGGTGGCTTTTGCTTGGTCAACCTTCTTAGCACGCTCTCTTAATAACGGCTCGTCACCGTTATAAATGAATTCACCATCTTCACTTAAGAAGTCCGTGATTTCCATTTTCGCGTCAGCAATATGGGCACGTGTACCTAAGAATTCGATGTGCGCCTCACCAATCATGGTAATAACGGTCACGTCTGGATGGGTCAACTTACTCAAGCGGTGCAATTGACCTGCATGATCCATACCCATTTCCAATACTAAGATCTCAGTATTAGGCTTCATCTCTAATATGGTCATGGGTACCCCAATCTCATTATTATAGTTAGCCTGAGTCTTATGTACATTAAAACGCTTAGACAAAACAGCAGCTGTCATATCTTTGGTGGTTGTCTTACCATTTGAGCCAGTAATTCCAATAACTGTCGGATTTACCTTGCCTAAATAGTAATGGGCTAAACTTTGCATAGCACTGAGTGGATCATCCACTTCGAGTACAGCAATATTATCCGGCTTATTTGGGTGACCCTTCTTCCACAAAGTAGCTGAGGCACCGTTATTGATAGCTCCGGCAACGAAGTCGTGACCGTCCCTTTCACCTTCAAGCGGAACAAAAAGACCGCCAGCAGTGATCTTCCTAGAATCAAAGGCAACAGAAGTAATAATGGTTTGATCGTCACCTTCACAAGTCGTATTTAAAGCTTTGGCAATTTCTGCCAGTTGCATCTTCATTTAACATTTACTCCCAATAAAACAATTTTTATCTAGCAATTATTATACTTGCTTTCATTCATTCTGACAATTCAGTTTCCACGAAAAAAGCAGCCCCAATGGGACTGCTTCCACCAGATCAAAGGTATTACTTCTTGTTGAATCCATATTTCTTGTTGAATTTTTCGATTCGACCATCTGCTTGAGCAAACTTTTGCTTGCCTGTGTAGAATGGGTGTGAATCTGAAGAAACTTCAAGTCTAACTACTGGATAAGTCTTACCTTCATAATCTATAGTTTCTTTTGGCTTCAAAGTTGAACCAGCTACAAATTTAGCACCGGTTGCTGAATCCATAAAAACAATCTTTTGATAATCTGGATGAATGCCTTGTTTCATAATTATTACTCCTTTTGCCATGATCATCTTTCAGATCATAGATTAGTCGATCAACATTTATTACCATAACATCTTCAAGAATCAATTTCAAGATTTTTTATTATATTACTTCCCTTGCTTTAAAACAATATCTGAAGATTTAACTTCCTTGCCAAAGTACGGTTTTAATTCTTGATCATAATCCATGGTAAAGAACCCTTTACTGTTTAGCTTGGTAATTTCTTTATTAGCCCAGTTTAAAAGTGATTTATTTCCCTTCTTAACGGCTGGGGAAACATATTGCTTAGGACCAATACTCTTAATACCGACGGTATATTTAGGATTACGTTTTACCCACGCATACAAGTAAGAATTGTCATCAGCGAGTGCTGCAGCACGCTTATTCTTAATTGCATTAAATTGTTGGGTCTTAGAATCAAATTTAAGCAGGTTAACGTTTTTCTGCTTGGTAAAGTAATTTTCTGCAGTGGTACCTTTAGTTACGATTAAACTCTTGCCCTTTAATTGACTAGCCTTAGTAATTGGCGCCTTCTTAGGAGAAACAACCCCAACTGATACCTTCATATATGGTTTGGCATAGTCAACAACATCTTTACGCTCCGGGGTTACCGTAAAGTTAGCTAAAATTATATCCGCCTTATCTGAGTTCAAAGTATCAACCCGGTTATTAGCATTAACCTGAACGAATTTAACTTTAACACCCATGTCTTTTGCCATTTGCCGAGCTAAGTTAACGTCGTAACCAACACGCTTACCATTTGCATTAACCCAGCCATATGGTGGTAAATCGCCAAAAACAGCAACACGCAAAACACCACGTTTTTTAATCGCAGTTACAGTACTTGAATTCGAATTAGAATTTGAGCCACTACTATTGCTATTATTCGATGATGATCCTTTAATCCCAAAGAAAGCAAAGACAGCAATAATAACAACTACAACTATTCCAATAATAATGTTTCTACTTTTATTTTTCTTCATTTTAATTACTCACCTTTTTATTAAAAATTCATACTATCCAGAAATTCTTGTGCTCGTTTAGTTTTCGGTTTAGTGAAGAATTCTTTGCCTGGGGTATCCTCTAAAATTTTGCCATCTTCGAGGAATAAAACCTGGTCAGCAATTTTAGCAGCAAAACTCATCTCGTGGGTGACAATAATCATAGTCATATGATCCTTTTCGGATAAATCTGACATAATTTTCAAAATTCCGCGAACCATTTCCGGATCAAGGGAAGCTGTAACCTCATCAAACAGCATTATTTCAGGATGCATAGCTAGAGCACGGACAATCGCAATTCGCTGCTTTTGACCACCAGACAGTTCACGTGGATATGCATTCACGTACTTTTCAAGGCCTACCCGCTTTAAAAGTTTCGTTGCCTCTTGTTTAACATCGACTTCAGATCTCTTCTGAACTTTACGCGGTGCCAACAATATGTTTTCCATAACCGTTAAATTAGGAAAAAGATCATAGCTTTGAAAAACCATGCCGATTTTTTGGCGGATATTCTGCCAATTTTTCTCAGTCGGATCAACTTTTTTACCTTCAAAATAGATTGTTCCAGACTTATAATTTTCCAAACCATTTAAACATCTAAGTAAAGTACTTTTCCCAGATCCTGATGGCCCAAGCAAAGTTAAAACTTCACCCCTATTTAAAGTGAAATTGATATCATGTAATGCCTGCCAATCACCATAAAATTGATTTAGATGCTCAACTTTTAAAATTTCTTCTGCCATTTTTTCACCTACTATGTTTAGCTGTCAGTCGTTTAGACCAAGCTGACAAAGGATAATCGATAATAAAATATAAAATAAATATCAGACCGTAAACCCAAAATACTGCATTTGGATATTGTTGGTTATTAGCTTCAATAATTTGCTGACCCACCGCAACGACATCCATGATACTTATCATCATGAGTAGCGAGGTGGTTTTAATCACACGGGTGGCAAGGTTAATTGTTGCTGGCAATTCTAATTTTGCTGCTTGGGGTAAAAGAACGTACCTGAACAATTGCATTTTATTCAAGCCAAGTGCCAAACCTGATTCACGCTGACTTTTAGGCACAGACTCAATTGCACCCCGCACAATATCACTGAATTCTGCTGCTACCCAAAGGGTAAAAGCTAATACCGCCATCCAGCTTGCTGGCCAGTTAACATGAAAGGTCCTTGGCAAGATGTAATAAGCCAAGTAAAGCAAGACAATAGTTGGAACAATTCTAAAGAATTCCAGGTAAAGCCGCAGAACAAAACGAATAACCTTGTTAGGCAATGTCCTAAGGACACCCAATATCGTTCCTAAGGCTAAACCTAATACTAAAGAAACTGCAGCTATCCAAACAGAAGTCCATAAGCCTCCTATAATTCGACTGATATTATTTCCTTCAAGGAAGACATTAATTGCCGAATGAGCCATAACGAACCCTCTTTTCTAGATAACTTAAAATCAATATTACTGGAATCATAATAATTGCATACGCAACAACTAAAACAAATAAGTATTCATTAGAGCGGTAATACATCCCAATTAAATCTAAAGCAGTATTAGTCAATTCAGGAATCGCAATTACTGAGAAAATCGAGGTTTCCTTAATTAAAAAGATAATATTGGCAGCTAGTGCTGGCATACTGAGTGCAAATCCTTGAGGGAAAACAACATAGTGAGCTAACTGAAGATCATTCATTCCTAATGCCTTTCCGCTATTAATTTGACTTGTATTTACTCCGTTAAAGCCACCAGTAAAACCTTCCGCCATGTATGCTCCGCCTAAAAAGATCAAACCAATAATTCCACAGGTTTCAGCTGACATCTTCAATCCTAGTACTGGGAAGGCATAGTATAAGAAGAATAATTGAATAAGCAGCGGCGTATTCCTTGCTAATTCTACGTAGGCCGTAAAAATTTGGCTTAAAATGGGCACCTTAAAGTATTGAATTAAGCTGCTAATGATCCCAACAATTATTGAACCAATTATGCCGACAAGCGACAACCAGCAGGTTAGCTGGAACGCCTTAGCAAAAATAGGCAGACTTTGATCAATAATTTGCCAATTCATTTTTCAACCTCCAATTTCTAGTAAAAAAGGACCTATTCATCACGTGGATTCATAGATCCTTAAGTTTAAAGGATAAATAAAAGGATCTACGAATTCATTCAGATTCGTAGATCCTTAACATTCAATTAATTGTTAATAGTTATTTAGAAGTACGAATGCTGAAATTTGTTGCATGAGAAATAACGCAGCAAGTGCAACATTCGTTTGCTTTAATAAATACAACAGATTTCATCATTTTATACTTCCTTTCTTACTTATTTTATATAAGTTACTGATTAACTACAAATTATATTATGCTATCACTTACTTTTTGTCAATAATTTCAAAGGATTACTTTTTAACAGCTACGGCAAAAGCTTCATACGGCTTAAGTGTCATCCCTAATAAAGTTTCTGGTAGATCGTAGTTAGAAATTAAAATCCGCTGAATTTCATCAGTTGAGGTGAATCGCTCCTGTTTACTCGATAAATTGGCAACGACGAGCCAGCGTTCGTTACCGAGAACCCGGTAATAAGCTAGAACATTATCATCGGTAGAAACTAATTCAAAATCGCCATTGACGACAATATCATTTTCATGGCGCAGTTTAATCAATTTTTGATAAGTATAAAAAATTGAATTATGATCTGCCAAAGCGTTTTTGACATTAATATCAACATAATTTGGGTTTACATGCAGCCAAGGCATTCCGGTTGTAAAACCGGCTTCCGCATCATCTGACCACTGCATTGGCGTCCTGGCATTATCCCGGCCCTTAACATTAATTGCATGGATTAATTCATCCTTAGAATAACCCTGGGCTAAACGCTCTTTATACATATTAATACTTTCAATGTCTTCAACCTCATCAATACTCTTAACAGGATAATTGGTCATGCCAATTTCTTCACCATTATAAATATATGGTGTGCCGTGCATTAAATGAAGAACGATTGCAAACATTTTAGCGGATTGAACCCGATATTCTTTGTCATTGCCCCAACGAGAAATTACCCGTGGAATATCATGATTCTCCCAGAAAAGACTGTTCCAGGCATGATTAAAATCAAGCTTAGTCTGCCACTTTACCAAAACTTTTTTAAGTTCGCCTAAATTAAGCGGGCGCAAATCCCACTTTTCTTTGCCAGGCTGTTGATCCAATCCTTGGTCTTCGAATTGAAAGACCATTGATAATTCATGGCGAGCAGGATCAGAGTATTCTTCCGCAATTTTAGGGGTAGCATTCCAAGTTTCACCAACCGTCATAACATCCCGATTGCCAAAAGTATTCTTGTTCATTTCTTGGATATAGGGATGCAACATCGGACCGTTTTCACGGATCTTCTTATCTGGATCTTTTCCAATTAATTCGATCACGTCCATTCGGAAACCGCCAATACCCTTATCGAGCCAAAAGTTCATCATGTCATAAATTGTTTGCCGCAATTTAGGATTCTTCCAGTTTAGATCAGGTTGACCGGGAGCAAACAAATGGAAGTAGTACTGACCCGTTTTTTCATCATATTGCCAAGCGGAACCGGAAAAGCCAGATTTCATATCATTTGGTGCGTGACCATCAACGGGATCTCGCCAAATATAAAAATCACGGTAAGGATTATCCTTATTTTTACGAGCTTCAACAAACCATTTATTTTTATCTGACGTATGGTTAACAACCAAGTCCATAACTATCCGAATATGGTGCCTCTTTGCTTTAGCAATCAAATTATCCATATCTTCCATGATGCCGTATTGCGGATCGATCGCTTCATAATCCGAAATATCGTAACCATTATCAACACCGGGAGACTTATAAACTGGTGATAACCAGATAGCGTCAATCCCCAATTTCTCTAAATAGCCTAACCTTGAAATAATACCTTTTATATCACCAATTCCATCACCATTGCTGTCTTGAAAAGACTTGGGATAAACCTGATATACAACTGCTTTCTTCCACCAAGCTGTCATAAAAAAACTCCTATCATTATTAATTTTATTTTTTAATCATTACCTTAATTATCAGGGATAGGAAACCGCTTTACAACATCAATAAGCGATGTTAACGGTATCAGATTAGAAAAAAGCACAAGGAAAAACAGTCTTTAAAAATAAAGACTGCTAATAATACTTTTTATTCAATTGGGTGTTTATCCGTTAAAGCTTTAACTGCTCCCTTGACCTCAGTCATTACAGCCTGGTCTTCAGAATTGTTTAATACCTTAGCAATTAACCTTGCAACTTCACGGACATCATCTTCCTTAAAGCCACGACTGGTAACTGCAGGAGTACCGATTCGCAAGCCACTGGTTACAAATGGACTTCTCTTGTCATTCGGAATAGCTTCCTTATTGGTAGTGATGTTAACTGAATCAAGCAATGCTTGGGCTTTCTTACCAGTTAAACCGGTCTTGGTAATATCAATAATCATTAAGTGATTATCTGTACCGCCAGAAACCACCCGAATATTATCTGCCTTTTTAAATTCATCAGCCATTGCAGCAGCATTTTTTACCACCTGATTAATATAGCTAGTAAATTGTGGCTGCAAGTCTTCATAAAAGGCTTGAGCTTTGGCAGCAATAACATGTTCTAGCGGTCCACCCTGAGTACCTGGGAAAACAGCCGAATTAATCTTCTTGCCTAATTTAAGTGAATTAGAAAGAATCATACCACCACGAGGGCCTCGCAAAGTCTTGTGCGTAGTTGTCGTTACAACGTCTGCCACTGGAATTGGACTTGGGTGAGCACCGGTAGCAACTAGACCAGCAATGTGCGCCATATCTACCATAAGGTAGGCCCCAACTTCATCAGCAATATCACGGAATTTTTGCCAATCAATAATACGGCTGTAAGCAGAGGCACCGGCGATAATCAGCTGCGGCTTAACCTTTTCTGCAACTTCGCGAACCTCATCATAGTCGAGTTTCTCGGTTTTTGGATTGAGGTCATAGCTGTATGAATGATACATCTTGCCACTAAAATTGACTTTAGCACCATGGGTCAAGTGACCACCAGCATCCATGCCCATTCCTAAGATAGTGTCACCAGGCTTAAGCAGTGCTTGGTAAACAGCCATATTAGCTTGGGAGCCTGAATGTGGCTGAACGTTGGCATACTTAGCATTAAACAACTTCTTAGCATAATCGATAGCTAATTGTTCAACTTGATCGATGTATTGACAGCCACCGTAATAGCGTTTGCCAGGATAACCTTCAGCGTATTTATTGGTTAAAACTGACCCTTGAGCCTCACGGACAGCATCTGAAACAATATTCTCTGATGCAATCAATTCAATTGTATTTTGTTGCCTTTTTTCTTCGTTATGAATTGCTGACCACAATTCAGGTGATTTTCCTGCGTATTTCAAATAAAGATCTCCTTCTCAACTAGAAATTTAGGACTGTGTAATTATCTAAATTATACCTTATACGGAATTGACTAGCTATGAAGAAGATTTATTAAAAATATTATTTATATATAATATATGTAGATTTAATCACACTCATAAATAAAATAATATTAGAGGGAGTAAATAAAATTTGAAAAAAGCAATTTTCTTTATACTAGATGAATATGCCGATTGGGAAGGTGCATATCTTTCTAGTCAATTAAACCAAAATAAAAATTGGGAAGTTAAAACAGCATCGATTAAAAATGAAGTCACTTCAATAGGTGGATTTAAAACACTCGTTGATTATCAAGTAAAAGATATAACAGCAGACATTAACTTATTAGTTTTAATTGGTGGAAATTCTTGGTCAATTGAGAATGAGCAACTAAGAAATTTAATTGCTGAAAGGTTAACCAATAAAAAGTCAGTAGCAGCAATCTGCGGTGCCGTTGATTACCTTGCTAAAAATGGATTATTAACAAATTTTAAACATACCGGAAATGCACAATACTTGTGGAAAAATTACACCAAATATGTAAATAAGGATGATTTTGAGCAAAAACAAGTAGTAAGAGATCATAACTTAGTTACTGCCAACGGAACAGCACCATTAGAATTTACAAAACAAGTGTTAAAAATGATTAGCTTTAGTTCTGATGAACAAATAAATAAAGATGTTGATCTATATAAATTAGGATTCTATAAATACTGTTCAAAATATGGAAATCCATTTAAATAAATTAATATACCTAATAACGAACAGAGCACCTAGTCATACAACCAGGTGCTTTGTTTATTCCCTATTCGTCATCTTTTATGAATTTTATCTTATTTTTCATCATAAAGTACATGCAGAATCCAAAAGCTAACCCCGCTAACAACCAAATACCAGATTTAAATAAAACAAGCCAACCCGTTTCAAGTGCTTCATTTGATAATAATGGAAAAATATAGCAATTTAATACAAGCATAGTAAAGCCAAAAAATATTCCACTCCAAAAAGATCTATATTTAGCATTTTTAAGTGCTGCTTTGTATTTCTCTTTATTCGTAAATTCAGTTTCTAAAACACGATATTTTTTCAATTTAAAAGTTAAATATGCAGAGTTGAAATATACGGCGACAAATAACAACATTGTTCCCACTGTAATTGTTTGATGCATAATGTCCCAAATAAAGCTAATTAACATTAGCACGACAATTAAGTAATAAGATAGCATGCTATCATTTGCTAAAATTTCATTGATCTTCGACTTTTGGTACTCATCGCGTTTGCCTGGATAACCCAAATAATTTTGCATTAATTTGTTTTTCCAATTTTTCATTTATCACACCAACCTCAGTACTTTAATGGAATAAATTAATAACTATTCTCTATTCGTCATCTTTTATAAATTTGATTCTATTTTTCTTCGTTTTATATACATAAATTCCAAAAATTAAACCAAATAATAAACAAACCAAATAATAAACAAAAGACAACCTCAAATAAATCGGTCCAAAAAGCTTCCGGTTCCTCCGTTTCTAATGATTCATGTGGAAATAACGGCAAAACATAGAACATCAATACAAGCAGTGTGAGACTAAAATAGATACCGCCCCAGATAGATCTATGTTTAACATTTTTAATAGCTGCATTATATTTCTCTTTATCCGTAAATTCATTTTCTAATACACGATAACGTTTTGATTTCTTATTAAAATAAAAGATATTAAAGTACATTAGAATAACTAGAAACATTGTCCCTAAATTTTTATGAGCAGGTTGAAATTCATCCCAAATCATACTTATTATCATAAAAATAGTTATCAAATGATTGGTCATTATGTCACGTTTAGCTAAAATTTCATTTAACTTGGATTTCTGGTACTCGTCACGCTTTCCAAAATTTTCAAAAAATCTATTATATAGTTTATCGTCTAAATGTTTCATTTCTTATCTCCATTTCCATCCACATTCCAAAATAGAGAATTTAGATCCGTATGTAATGCAGTTGCTAACCTTATACATAAATCTAGTGATGGATTGTATTTATCATTTTCAATCAAATTAATCGTTTGCCTTGCAACCTGTACTTTACTAGCGAGTGCAGCCTGAGAAAGCTTCATAGCTTTACGATATTTTTTAATATTATTCATAATTTGCTCCAAAGTATTGTCATATATATATGACTAAATTAAATATATCTCATCTATTAATTATGTCAATTATATATAACATTTTATAATTTTATTATTAAAAAACTTCCACTAAAAAATGCCCTGAAAGATTCAACTTTCAAGGCATTTCTGCTTTATTTATAAATTATTTTTTATCTGATCAACAATTTTATAATAAAAATCTTCAACGTTTCCTTGCTTAAAAACAATATCATGATCAGTCAAGACATCATGATTAAGCCACCACTTTTTCAACAAATCCTCAGAGAAGGAATTATCTTTCATATTATTATGTTGAACGGTTTTAGAAAATGGAATATCTAAATAATAAATATAGGCTTGATCGCCAAAGTTCTTAACTTAATCCTTCTC
>ENA-UOOK01000612-UOOK01000612.1-fermentation-metagenome-genome-assembly--contig:-NODE-612-length-47346-cov-8.885835_pt1 | contig 47346 bp, 43 predicted proteins | sample MGYA00245777_ERZ724023 | MGnify/ENA primary metagenome ERZ724023 (study PRJEB28704, sample SAMN03018312) | fermentation metagenome | biome: anthropogenic terrestrial biome; feature: soil; material...
AAACAAATCCAGGGGAATGAGGAAAAAAGATGAAGAAATACAAAAGCCTAATGAGCCTAATGAGTGTAATGATATTAGCGAAATTGATGCTGAAATTAATAAGCTTATGTTTTCAAATATGAAAAGAAAGAAATTCAACAAAAGTTGGGCTAAACTCATTCATAAGGTATATAATGTGGATCCGCTCAAATGCTCCCAATGCGGTGGTAATATGAAAATTATTTCTTTTATTGAAGAAGAATCACTAATTAAGAAGATATTAAAGCATCTAAATCTTTGGCTGGATGATAAGCAGGAACCTCCAAATCATAGTCCGCCACAACATATATTGGATTTAATAAATACGAATATCGATATACTATATCAACAAAATACAGTGAGAATGAGAACAGGTAATACTTTAATTAATGCGAAATTTACATATTATGATTCTTTTAAACAGGAGTCATGTGGCTATATCCCACAGATGCCATTTGAGGATGAATATTCTCAACTTGTACCATATGATGATTAAAATAATTAGGGTACTCTCATTTAGCATATTTTTTATCTCTTGTAAATTAACATTTTTCAATAATAATTGTACCTGGGTATGCACTTGACTGATGTGCATACTAGATGTAGTATATAGGTATGAAAGAATATCCGATGACTTTGGAACAGTTTGAAAAACAATTTAATACGGAGGAAGCCTGCAGAGACTATATTTTCAGTATAAGATGGCCAAATGGCTTTCAATGCCCACGATGTGGCCATAGCAAAGCATGGCCGATAGGTAATGTGCTTTTCCAATGTACAAGTTGCCATTATAGAACATCAGTAATAGCAGGAACCATATTCCAAGATACCCATAAACCTTTAACAATGTGGTTTAGAGCTATATGGTGGGTTACAGCACAAAAAAACGGTGCTAGTGCATTGGGATTGCAAAGGGTATTAGGACTTGGCAGTTACCGTACTGCATGGACATGGTTGCATAAATTAAGGCGTGCAATGGTTAGGCCTGGCAGAGACAAATTATCTGGATACGTGGAGGTTGATGACGCCTACATAGGAGGTGAAAGTGAAGGAAAACGTGGCCGCGGTTCTGAAAACAAGATTCTTACAGTTGTTGCTGTTGAAGTAAAAGGTAAAAGGGTCGGACGCATTAGAATATCGCGTGTTCCAGATGCTTCAGGAGAAAGCCTTTTGAAATTTGTACAAGAATCAGTTGAGAAAGGTAGTACGGTCAATACTGATGGATGGCGGGGATATAATGGTTTGTCTGGAGCAGGGTATATACACGAAGTCACCGTTGCCAAGCATGTTAAGAAATCGGACTTATTGCCTCATGTTCATTTAATTATTTCTCTGTTAAATAGATGGTTGTTAGGAACACATCAAGGTGCCGCAACAGCCAAGCATTTTGATTATTACCTTGATGAATATACTTTCAGATTTAACCGGCGTGCTTCACACTATCGTGGAAAACTATTTTATAGGCTTATACAGAATGCTGTTATTGTAGAGCCTATAACATATGATGAAATTGTAAATACCGAAAAATAGAGCGAATTAGCAAATAATTACATAACACAATATATAGTGGGTACATCAGTAAAGTGCATACCCAGGTAATTGTATTTTCAGAAGGGTAGTAGAATAACAATTTAGTAGTTAATATATATCATCCTATTTATCTAACATATATTGTTATTTATGCTAATTAGAAGGCTGTTGACTTGGTAAAAATGTGATGCTATAGTTTAGATATAGAAAAGCAATTTCCTATCTAGGATAATCATCAAACTTTCAACGAAGAATTGCTAAAGCTTGTACTTGATAGATTAATAAAACATTTCAATATCCGTGTTTTATTTCATTCCCACGTTATAGATGCTCAAAGAGAAAACGATAGAATCAGTTCGGTGACAGTATTTAACAAAAGTGGAAAAAGTCAATACTTTGCCAAGGTGTTTGTTGATGCTACAGGTGATGCGGATCTATCGGCAGTTGCAGAGTGCGAATACAATATTGGTCGCGACAAGGATCACCAGTGCCAGCCCATGACTCTCTGTTTCAGACTAGCTGACGTAGACAGAAGCAAATATGAGGGAGAGAAGAATAAGCTAGAAATCAATAAAGTTTATGAGAAATTTCATAAGAAAGGTCTAATAAAAAATCCTCGTGAAAATGTTTTAATGTTTGAGCATGTGGTAAAAAGTGTTGTTCATTTCAATTCCACCAGGATTATTGGAAAAAATCCCGTTAGTGCAGAGGACCTGAGCGATGCTGAAATGGAAGCAAGGGAGCAAGTATTCGAACTATACAATTTTATGAAAGAGCATATTCCGGGGTTTGAAAATAGTAAGATTCTTATGAGTGCTCCAAAAACAGGCGTCCGAGAGAGTAGAAGAATAATTGGCGAGTATACAATAACAGAACATGATTTATTAAGTGCAACAAAATTTGATGATTCTATTGCAAGGGGAACTTACCCGGTAGATATTCACAACCCGAGCGGTAGCGGAACTATGCTTAAAGATATACCTTATGGTGATTATTACACCATTCCTTACAGGGCTTTAGTTCCAAAGGGAATTGACAATCTAATTGTTGCAGGAAGACCTATATCATCGACCCATGAAGCGCACTCAGCTTACAGAATTATGCCTATATGCACCTGTATAGGTGAAGCTGCAGGTATCGCAGCATTTTTATCAATAGCCAATAATACCACTTTTCGTGATGTGGATTACAAAAAGCTGCAATCCTTATTAAGAAAATACAATGCACTCTATTAGTAAATACAGTCATATTAATAAATCCTCTTTCACTTTATTGATGGAAGAGGATTTTTGTATGTAGTAGCAAGGAGTTTCACTTCTTAGCTGGTGGGAGCACGTCAAATCCATATATTTTTACAGTGTTATCATAGATTTGTCCTGTATATTGTGAAAACCAAGCTTGCTATAATATAGCCATGATATGGATAGTCGTAGTCCTAACTTCGTATGAAATCTGATTCTCGTGAATGTACCCAACTTAGAAAGGAAATACATTATGAAGGCACGCCAAATAAAAAAACAGAATAGTTTAATAAATAGTATAAAAGAAGCATCACCTTATTATCTTATGTTATTGCCAGGCTTAATTCTGCTAATAATATATAAATATCTACCGATTTATGGTGTAACCATAGCCTTTAAGAATTACAACATTATGAAGGGAATTTTGGGAAGTCCATGGGTAGGATTAGAACACTTTGAGAAATTATTTGGAATGTCAAAGTTCTATCAAATGTTCTATAATACGCTAATTATAAGCTTTCAGAAGATTGTTTTTCAATTTCCCTTTCCAATCATATTTGCAATTCTACTGAATGAATTGAAAAATCAGAGATTTAAGAAAGTTGTTCAAACCGTTACATATATACCTCACTTTATTTCATGGGTTATAATATCTGGTATTTTCATAGATATTTTGTCACCTAGCACAGGTATAGTCAACTATATTATTCAGGCATTGGGCGGGAAGCCTGTTAGGTTTATGACAGACCCGGATATCTTTAGGGGTGTATTGGTAGTATCTAGCATATGGAAGGATTTTGGCTATGACGCTATTATTTATTTAGCTGCAATTACTACTATTAGTCAAGAGCAATATGAAGCCGCTATAGTTGATGGTGCTAATCGATTCCAAAGAATCTGGCATGTCACCCTTCCGGGAATAAGCTCTACTGTTATTGTTATGTTGATATTACGATTAGGAAAAATCATGGATGTTGGACATGAACAGATTTTGATGATGTACAACAATGCGGTTTATGACAAGGCTGATGTACTAAGCACTTATATATACAGAGTTGGACTGGGTAATATGCAATATAGCTTGACAGCTGCAGCAGGCTTATTTCAGTCGGTAATTGGTTGCATAATGCTATTTTTATCAAATCTCTTTGCTAAAAAAATGGGTGAGTCAGGAATAGTTTAGCTATTAAAAAGGGGGGGCATTTTAGTGAAAACAAAAGAAGTCTACATGGAAAAACTATTTAACATTTTTAATATTGCATTGATGTTATTGTTAACATTAATCACAATAACACCATTTATCCATACATTTGCAAAATCCTTAAGCGAAGAGTACTTTGTTCTTGCAAAAAAGGTATATCTAATTCCAAAAGGATTTACATGGGCATCATACCAGACTGTTCTCAGAAATGTAGTATTCAGAAGCTCAATGATGAACTCAATTTTTCTTATAACTGTAGGTACTGGTATAAATATAATCATCACAATTTTATGTGCCTACCCTTTGTCTAGGAGAAAGTCTTTCCCAGGGCAGAAAGTTTTTATGATTCTTTTCATCTTCACTATGTTTTTTAACGGTGGAATAATCCCAACATACATGATTGTAAAAAATACTGGATTGATGAACAAGCTTTGGGCTCTGATATTACCTAATGCAGTGAATCCATTTAATTTAATTATTATGAAGAACTTTTTTATGTCCATACCCGATAGCTTGGAAGAGGCTGCTGAGATTGATGGTGCTTCTAAGTGGAGATGTCTTTTCACAATAATGATTCCTTTGTCCAAATCAGCTATTGCTACTCTGTCGCTATTCTATGCTGTGGCACATTGGAACAGTTATTTTAATGCCCTGATGTATATAACAGACAGGTTTAAATATCCGTTACAGCTATATTTACGTGAAATTATTATTAGTGTTGATAGTGCAATAGATGGTTCCAATGCAGAAAACGCACCCACTCTAGGTGTGAAATCCGCAACAATGTTCATATCAATGATACCCATATTAATGGTCTATCCTTTTGTTCAGAAATATTTCGTAAAAGGAATTATGGTAGGTGCTGTAAAAGGTTAAGTGTGAAACGAGGCCTTTACCAATAGTAGAGGTTTCATATAAAATAATATTATGGAGGTAACAAATTATGCGAAAAAAAAGTCTTTTGATCTTATCGATACTCTTGACTGTGGCAATTATGGTCTCGGGTTGTGGAGCATCAAATGTCGGGGGAAGTGTTAAAAGTCCAACCGATGGATCAACAAATCAGAAAACGAATGAATCGGTTACTAATGCACCAAAAGGCGATGACGAGCTGGATAAAAACGTAAGAATATTGTTAGGTTACAACGTTAGCCTTGATAACATGCCAGCAGGCGAAAGTATTAATAATAACTTCCTTTATGATTACGTAAAGGAAAAGACAGGATTCAATCCTACATATGAACTCCTACCTTCTGAAGGCGGAGAACAAAAAATATCCATAATTATTGCATCTGGTGATACTCCAGACATAATAGAATGTTTTGACAGAGGAGTTTTTAATCGGTTTGCTCAAAGTGGTGCATTGTTACCTCTTGACGACATTTTAAATGAGTATGGTTCTGAACTTCTAAAATTTGATAAAGAAGCATATCAGGCTTGTAAAATAGATGGTTCCATCATGGCTTTACCACAACCAGCTGAAAGGTATGGAACGTGGGGAGTTGCGGTAAGAGAGGATATCCTAAAAGAGTCTGGAATAAAGGAATTAAAAACACGTGATGACTATGTAAATTTCTTCAGATATGCAAAAGAGGAAAAGGGTATGTTTGGTTTAACTGGTTGGGGTAAGGACCTAGAAGGTGTATTCGCATTCCCTGGAATCACCAGTGGATTTGGATTGGGTTCGGTGTTACTTGAGAAAGAAGATGGCAATTACGAGTGGTCCTATATTTCAGATAATGCTAAAGAGTATATCGTTTGGATGAAACACATTTTTGATGAAGGCTTGTTGGATCCTGATTTTCCAGTTTTCACAGGTTTAGAAGTAAGAGAGCGCTTGAGCTCTGAAAACGCTGCTGCTGGTACATTGAATTACTGGGATCTAAAAACTGTGGATGATAACATGGATAAGGTTGGTAAGAAAGGCGTCTTCCAATTTGCCCATCCGATGGTCGATGATAACGGTAACTTTACTGTAAAATATAAGGGTGGTCCTGTAAGACTTTACAACCTGGTTCCTGCAGTTGCAAAAAATCCGGAAGGTGCAATTGCTTTTTATAATGCAATGGTTTCTAACCCTGAAATCGTTAAAACTTTAGCTTTTGGTTTTGAGGATGTGCACTATACTGTGAATAATGGCAATATTGAAGCCACAGAAAGAGCAGTAGAAGTTAATCCTTATACTCCATACCTTATGATAGGTCATACTACATTTGAAGATAGACAAAAGGTTAAGGGATTCTGGGATTATTATGAGCCACTAGTTGCAATGACTAATGTATGGGATTATTTTGATATGATGCCTCCAGTTGCTGAAGTTAGCGATAACTATAACGAATTGAGAGATTACGCAGCCGAAAATGCTGTTAAATTCATTCTAGGTGTACGTCCTATTGATGAATGGGATCAATATGTTAAAGAATTTAACTCAATGGGTGGACAGGCAGCTATTGATGCAATAAATGCTTCAAAATAATACACTCAATTACTATATTAATCAGGCGTACCCCTAATAAGAGGTATGCCTGTTTACATGAAGGGAGAAAAATAATGAAATTAACCAATAAAAAAAACAATAAAGTAATTCATAGAGCAAAGGAAAATCCTATCTTATCAGCTAAGGATATTCCTTATCCAGCCGATCTCATTTTTAATGCAGGTGTAGTTAAATATCAGGGCAAGTATGTAATGTTATTTCGCAATGATTATAATTATTTAGGCAATGGAGGTCCTGACTTTGAAGGGACTAACATCGGCCTTGCTTTTAGTGATGATGGTATCCGATGGGAAGTAGAGGAAAAACCCTGTTTTCAGCTACAGGATGAGGAAATAAAGTGCGCATATGACCCACGCCTTACCGTTATTGATGGGAAGGTATACCTTTGCTTTGCCTTAAATACAAAACATGGTATCAGAGGTGGGATTGCGACGACTGATGATTTTGAAGATTTTGAAATACTGAGCCTATCTGTTCCTGATAACAGAAACATGGTTCTTTTTCCAGAAAAAATTAATGATATGTATTACCGTCTTGAACGACCGTTCCCGGTATACGGTAGAGGTGGTAAGGATCGCTTTGATATCTGGTGTTCGAGTTCACCGGATTTAAGATTTTGGGGAGACTCTTCGCTGGTTCTTGGTGTGGAGCACGTTCCCTTTGCCAATGACAAGATTGGTCCGGCAGCGCCTCCAATTAAAACAGAAAAAGGATGGCTTACGCTATTTCATGCTGTTGATATCGATCCGAATCGTGGAAAAAACGGTTGGGAACATACCTGGAAGAAGCGTTATCATGCTGGAATCATGCTTCTTGACCTTGATGATCCATCGAAAGTAATCGGATTATCTAAAGAACCACTTATTTCTCCAGAAGAAGAATATGAAACGAATGGTTTTCGAAATGATGTAATCTTTCCTGGAGGAATGATTTTGGAACCCAATGGAGAAGTAAAGATATATTATGGTGCTGCAGATACTGTTGAATGCTTGGCAACAGCAGATGTGAATGCGCTGCTTGCACTGTGCGAGGGACAACATTTTATGGTATAATTTTGGCCAGACACGTATGTGGTTACGGTATAAGGGGTGGTCTTTTGTTCAATCTAATAATAGTAGAAGATGAAGATATTACGCGTTTAGGGCTAAGAGATTGTGTTTCTTGGGAAGATTATGATATTAATGTTGTTTTTGAAGCTAGCGATGGACTTGAAGCCTTGCAGTTTATTGAGCAAAATCATGTTGATATTGTATTGACAGATGTTAAAATGCCTCTGATGGATGGAATTGAACTAGTTGAACGAATTAGAGAAAACAATAAGAATATTAAAGTTATTTTTATTAGTGGTCATTGGGATATGCAATATTTGAAATCAGCCTTCCATCTTGAGGCAATAGATTACATTTTAAAGCCCATCATACCTAAGGAATTACATAATATGCTGACGAAGGTCACTCAACTGTGTATACAAGAACAACAGCAAGAAGAATTATTTAATGAAATGAAAGACAAGCTTGAGCAAAGTATGCCTGTTCTACGGGAACGCTTTTTCTCAGAGCTGATTAACGAGCGTTATTATTCAAAAGAAGAGGTTATCGAAAGATCTTCGTTTCTCGAAATTATTCTAAATCCAAATGACTATTATTGCGTAATGACGTTGGTCTATAACCCGGAATTTATTGATGAGAAGTCCGCTAAGAACATAACGCTAAGACTTATTCCTATCCGTGAAATACTTGAAGAAGAACTTAAAAAGTTCAATGCATATTGTATTAATGAAAATAATAATGAATTATGTATTATTATACAATTTGATTCACCTGTAGAGCATGAACAGATGATTGATCTGGCAAAACGGCTAAAAAGTACTGTGAATCATAGCGTGAGTGAGTTTATTACAATAGGCATTGGAAAAGTACTTCAAGGAATCGAGAACATTGGCGAAAGCTATAGACAAAGCTTACATGCTGCAGAACAAAGTGTTTTTTTAGGAAACAACAACGTTATCCACATTGCAGATGTTGAAAAAGTTAGTAGGAAGGTAGGTTACTATTCTACAAAGGATATTACGGATATTATTAATTATGTAAGGACGGGAAAGTCTGAAGAGATAAAAAAAAGTGTATCTGCTCTTTTCAGAAGGCTGAAGCAAAACCCTAAGATTCACATTAGTTATGTTAGAAATATTTGCTTAGAACTGATTGTTACGATTAATCTTCAGTTAATGGAGTATAAGGTAATCAGGGAAGATGAGAATCAAGAATATACTTGGGAGGAGCTTTTCACCATATTGAATATCGATGAAATACAGGAATGGATTACAAACCAGATGGTACAAGCTTGTGAAAAGATACTATCAGTACAGACCAATACTTCCAACAACATTGTTTACATGATAAAAAAAGCTGTTGAGGAAAATTTCTGTGAAAATATCTCAATACAAAATCTTGCAGATGAGCTCTTCCTGACTCCAAATCATTTATATATGCTCTTTAAAAAGGAAACGGGTGAAACCTTCAATCAGTATTTAACTAGATACCGCATGGAAAAGGCAAAGGAGTATCTTTCTGAACCAAAATATAAACTGTATCAGATTACAGAGATGGTTGGATACAGCGACTCAGATTATTTTACTAAATTATTTAAAAAGCATACAAATTACACACCATCGAGATATAGGGAACTGTTTGTGCGATGAGAGAATTAATTAGAAAGTTTCAAACATTAAAAATTAAAAATAAGTTTATTCTCGTATATGTCACTTTATTAATAATACCGTTGATGATTATGAGTATTTTTACATACAACAATTCATCGCTGATTATGGAATCACAGTCCGAAAAAATAATGCAGCATACACTAATCCAGTCTGAGATGTACCTCGACTATATGTTTAAGGAGATCTCCAGTCTTGCTTTTTATGTTCAAAAGGATATGGAGCAATTAAATTTGGTCAGGGAAACTCAGCCCAACTATAATCGCTATAATTTTAGAAGCGAAATAGACAGAATTATGTCTCTTTTTTTCATTAATACAAATTATGAACGTTATGAATTATATATCAAAGATGAAAGTTTAGTACCGACTGCAAGTAGTGTTGTTTTCCCTTATGAAAGTATACATGATCCTTATCTGATCGAGAAAATCAATAAAACACACAATAAAGCTATCTGGAGCACAAAAGATATGAATAATGGCTCAGCTACATCTAGTGCTTTTGTTTATACATTTTTAGTGGGAAGTCCTTATGATTATAAAGACAATATTGGAGTTATGTGTATATATTTCAATAGAGATTATATACAGAGCGTTTTGGATAATATGCAGATGTTTCCTTCTGGATTTTCAATGATTGTAAATGAAAATCAAGAAATACTATTAAAAAGCAGTAATGCTCCGGAAGATATATCTGGTTTTGCTACATATATAAAAAATGGTGACAGCTCTTCAACTTCAAGAGCGAAGAATGACACCATATCTCTATCTATTGAGATTGGTGAAACTGGTTGGAGCTTAACATATTGTGCACCCAGAAAAGAGGTTTTGAAGGACATCAACAATACAGTGAGTGTAAATACCGCGTTTACACTGTTATGCGTTGTTTTAGCCGTACTAGGAGCAGTCTTGATATCCAACCAGATTACAGCTGGAGTTAACAGGCTAATTAGTTATATGAAGAACGTATCGCTGTTTATAAGCCAAAAGGACTCTGGGAAGCCTGTTTTAGAAGAATCTGAGTACATGGATGAAATAGCAGAGCTAGATCACAGCTTTCATGCGATGGTTGCGCGGCTTAAAAAATTAAATGAAGATAATATGCGAATTGAAAGTGAAAAAAGAGTTGCCCAGTTGAAGGCTTTACAGATTCAAATCAATCCACATTTTCTCTACAATGTACTGGACAGTATCAACTGGATGGCTGCCAGAGTTAAAGCATATGATATTGTGGATATTGTTGGCCAATTGGGTAGCTTCTATCGAATAGCGCTAAGTGGCGGTGAAGATATCATCACTTTAGAAAAAGAACTGGAGCACACAAGACTTTATTTAGAGATTCAAAAGTTGCGTTTTAAAGATAAAATACAGGTAGAGATGAATGTCGATGAGAATTTGCTGAATTGTGAAATTTGCAAAATCTCGTTGCAGCCACTTATTGAAAATGCAATTGTTCATGGTATATTTACAAAACCTGATAAACAAGGCGTGATAATAATTTCATGCTATCGCCTGGAAGACTTATGCGTAATAAAAATTAGGGATGATGCTGGTGCAATGAATCCAGAAGAAGTTAAAGAAATGATGAAAGAACGAATATATTCAAAAGATACAAAGAGTGGTTATGGCATTCACAATGTAAACGAACGAATCCGACTGTATTTTGGAGAACAATATGGGTTAGATTTTAAACTTGTTAATGGCTGGTCGGTGTCCGTAGTTAAACTACCAATACGCTTAAAATCAGATGAAGCGACTAATCTTTGAGATAGCGGTACTCAGGTAGATACAAGAGTTAATTTCTAGCAAATTTAAACATTATAGCTCAAGAGAAATTATTGATTATATGCACAAAGAAAAAGCATATATAGAAACAGAACCATTTCAGCTTATTTCTTATGAACTAACTAAAGAGTTAAATGAGCTTAGTTAATGTTCCATATGAGTCCATCACATCGTGGTAGGCCTTTTTTCCTAAAAAACAAGTTTAAAAAAATAGTATTATCGGGGTATAATTATAATCAATAATTATTTTTGTCTCGATAGTCCAATGGATAAGAATGAAGTTTCCGATGACATGTTAGACAGATTTGGAGCTGAAGTTGAAGGCATTGAGTATGGAACGAATGAGTATATAGAAAAGTTTAATAAGTTTTGCCAAGGATACGAGCAGTTACTTGTAAAACACATATTCATCTCTGGCACTTCATGGCCCGGGATATTGTTCCATGATGATAGAAAAAGCATCGATTATTTATATTCAAGGGATGATATCGACAAAAATAGGATAGGATGTTGTGGTCTATCCCTTGGCGGGTTCAGGTCAGCCCATCTTGCAGCATTAGATGACAGAATAAAATGCAGTGTTGTAGCTGGCTGGATGACTACGTATTCATCATTATTGTTCAGTCATTTAAGAAATCATACATATATGATTTATGTGCCCGGAATTACGAAGTTCCTGGATTTACCCGATATTATGAGTATAACTGCTCCTAATCCAGTATTCATTCAGCAATGTTTACAAGATCGGCTATTTCCAATGGATGGAATGAAGCAGGCGTGTATTAATATACAAAAGGTTTATGCTGATATGGGTCAATTGGAAAAGTATAAGTATAGGTTTTACGACAATGGACATGAGTTTAATTTAAGCATGCAAGAGGATGCATTTTCATGGCTAGATAAATGGCTTAAGAACTAACCGAAAAAACCAAATATAGTTCTATAATGCAAATATATGTCATGCACATTTGAACCACACATTTTGTTTCAACTATGCACATAAATAAAAGAAAGTAAGAAGCAAAAAAACATCATTTTAGGAAATTGTATTTTCATGTAAACTGTTCATGGGGGTCAATTAAAAAAAATGATTCCATGTTTTATATAAATACAAAAACTAAAAAGCATTACTCTGTTATTAGCAAATCATAAGTCATCTTGCATATAGGTTGGGGAGGATATAAAATGAATAAACGCACAAGAGTTTTAAACGCACTTGAAGGCAAAAAGGTTGACAGGATCCCTGTAAGTTTCTGGCATCACTTTTCAGGAAGTAAGGCAGAAGGCGAAGAATGTATTGAAGCACATATGAATTATTATAATGAATCGGGCGTTGACTTTCTGAAAATAATGAGTGATGGTTTCTTTGGATATCCCCTAAATGTAAAAATTGAGAAGGCATCAGATTGGAATAAGGTTAAACCTCAGGGTAAAAATAGTAAATTTGTTCAAGAGCAGCTTGATAGGGTTAAAGGTATTAATGCTAGACTCAAGGGTGATTGCTGTACATTTTATAATGTATTTGCACCTTTCTCTCTTATTCGTTTTGAAACAAGTGATGAAATGGTTTCGGAGCATTTAAAGCAAGACAAGGCAGCAGTACTTTCAGCCCTAGATGCTATAGCTGAAGATAATGCCGAGTTAGCAAGATTGATGATTTGTGAAGCTGGTTGCGACGGAATATATATGCCATTCCAGGGCGGTGAGCTGGATAGGTTCACCTATGACGAGTACCGAGAAATAGTAACTCCTAGCGATTTAAAGGTCCTGGAAAGTGCTGTTAGAGAATCAAAATATAATATTGCTCATCTTTGCGCATGGGCAGGTTTTAAGAATAGGTTAGAGGTATGGAGGGACTATCCTGCCATTGCATTTAACTGGTCAGTGTTTATTGAAGAGATGTCCATGGTGGAAGGCCGCGACTTTTTTGAAGGTAAGACAGTAATAGGGGGATTTGACAATCGAAAATCTGGAGTATTATTCGGTGGCACTGAAGCTGAGATAAAAGAATATACAAAGAATTTGATTCAGGAATTTGGTACAAAAGAAGGAATAATATTGGGGGCGGATTGTACTTTAAGCCAGGACATTGATTATAAAAATATTCGCTATGTGATTGAGGCAGCAAAAACCACATTATTATAATGTGAGTTTGTGTCACATATGTTTGACTTCTCTAGAGTTTTGAATTCAAAATTTGTTATATGCTGTAGAAACGTTATATAACCTTGTGGTATACTTATTTGTGAATAGTATTTTTGTATAAAATCAAGGGACTGGATAGGTACATGAATAATGTTAAAAGGCTGTACGTAAAAATTCGTCGCTGTTTTTTATCCATTAGATTTAAGTTGCTTTTATCCTACCTGTTAGTTGCGATAGTTTCTACACTAATAATGGGTGTTTTGATATATGACGTATCTACTAACATTATTTATCAGAAGATAAGTGAATCTACTTTAGATAAATTGAATAAGGTCAATGCGGTAATAGAACAAAAGATTACATATATACAGAATTTTATTGAGTCATTTGTTTCGAATTCACAGGTTAACATTATTTTAAGCAAGGAATTTACAGAATACAAAGATAGAGATGTCAACATAATTATTAGTCTAATCGATAGTGGAATGAGAGCTTCTGATCTCATTAATTCCGTAGTTGTATATACAAATAACGGTCATATCTATAAAGCTGGGGATGCAGCTTTTATGAAAACCGCTGATATTGTCAATTCTGATTGGTATCATAGTGTGTTAAATAGTGAAAAACGTGAGAAGTTTTATTGGCTAGGTACTCAAAAAAGGTACGGTAACAGAGCCAATAAAGATGTACAGCTTGCTGTGGCTAGCAAACTATATACATTTTTAAATATGGAGAACTTTGGAATTGTATATGTCGGAATATCACCTGATGCTATTTACCCAATGGGAATAAACAACATACAGTTTAAGGTTGGAGATGCGTATGGTATGCTGTTTACTGATAACTTTTTTATTGTATAGTTTGCTGTAATACACTACATATTGTTCAGAGACCTGAGTTATGCTCAAAGAAATTAGACAGGTGTTGAAGCCATCCGGCCGATTGATATGTGTTACTGATACTTATGTTGAGGCAACTTCAATTCGTGCAAAGGGTATTTCTGACAGTTATGAGGGTGCTTCACAGGGTTGGGGTGTTAGGTTGCTTGCATAAGTATTTTGTAAATGACATTAAGCAGCTTGTTGACGGAACTGGTTATTTAATAGGTAAAGAGAAGTTTGTTGAGAATGAAAAACCAGTCTCAACATTATGAAGAAATTTGTAGTTAACTATTTACTTATGGCTTATGTATGTGGAGGCTAAATCATTTAATTGACAAATGGAAAACCTTGACTTATAATTACACTATCATAACGAAAAGGGGCATCAAATATGACAGTAGTTCTTAACTAAACAATTTAATACTCTTACCAGTAAGATTGTATTGACCTGTGCAATTGACAGGCTTGTTTGTTGTTTTCTTCTTACGGGTATTAAAATTAGTTAAGAACATTGGAATATTGCATCCTTATAAGCGATAAACCCGTGCCATAACTGCACGGTTTTTTTATGCTTGTTAGACGAAACTTAAAATCATAGTCATTGAAATTTTGCGTTCTATACTATAACGCTTACTTTATTGGTGATTTCAATAACTATAATTACGATAAGCTTTGTCTATTATAGACCATACTTAAAAAGGCTGCGATTGAACGTTTGTTCATTCGTAGCTTTTTTGCTTTTCTGAAAGGGGTGTGTCAGGTGGTATATTAGTCAGTATTATTGATTTTGAAAATACTAAAATAATTTGGAGGAGTTTTATGAGTAGTATTAAAAAACTAACAAAAGTTGAAATTAGCGAAGTATCTAAATTATGGACAAATGCTTACCCTGGTGACGGTGTTTCACAGGAAGCTATCGAAGGAAGGAAAGAGTTTGCAGCGGTAATTATAGACCATCTTCCCGAACATGATTTATATGCCTTTACAAAAGAAAATAAAGTCTTAGGTGCAATGTGCTTAGTTGACTATAAAATGAATTTACATGGCACAAAAGCAGCTATTGGGGGTATAAGGGCAGTAGCTGTGGACTTACTACATAAAAAAGAGAACGTCTGTAGGGAATTAATGACTTTTACCTGTAAGCATTTTACTGAAAGAGATGCATGTATGCTGGCTCTTTATCCTTTTCGACCTGATTTTTATAAGAAGATGGGCTTTGGATTCGGCACTGTACTAACCCAATATAGAGTTAAGCCTGAATTCGTTCAAAATCACTTATCAAAGGAACACCTTGTATATCTCGACAGAAATGACAGTCAAATTATTACAGAGTGTTATAATGAGTTTTTGGAAAGCAATCATGGTATGTTTGTTAAAACTGGCCCTGAATATCATAGACTTTTTCTTGATGACAGGCGGATAGTAGGCTACAAAGAGGATGGAAAGATATTGGGGTATATTAACTTCTCATTTAAATCAGAGCAAATTTATAAAAACTCTTTGGTTATCCATGAGTTTATTTATAATGATGTTAAAGCTCTACATGAGTTATGTACTTTTTTACATACTCAAAAAGACCAATTTGAAAGGATTATATTCGATACTCAGGATGAGCATTTCCACTACCTGTTTGATAATCCGTCAAACGGACTTTATAACTCTTTTAATTCGGAGTATAACGAATTCTGCGTGTCTGCTGTAGGAATGATGTATAGGATTATTAACGTTAAAAGATTTTTTCAGGTTCTATTAGCTTATAACTGGAATAATCAAACATGTAAGCTAAAGATAAATATTATAGATTCCTTTTATAAGCCAAATAATGGCAGCGTAAATGTCAACTTTAGTAATGGAATATCAACTATCAGCAACGAAACTAATGATTTTGATGTAGAAATAACGCTTGGTATTGCTGAATTTTCTTTGCTTGCTATGGGTGCGGTAAAAACCGCTTGGGATATGCTCATTGTGCATGCGCGTTTTCTGGCGAATGTCAGCATATCAGCAGCAAACAGGATGATGGACACATTTCTAGAAATAACAGATAGTTTTTCCACTATGCCTGAGCAAAACCCGTGGCTGGAGAATGAATCAATACCCTTTCAAAAATACCGCAAGATACTTTTTGGAAGGCACTATATATCGCTTTATATAATTCAGGGAAATGTCGTTTATATCACAGCAGTGGTAGACAGCCGACAGGATTATGCGTGGTTGCTATAAAATATACTTCACAGCACCACAGGAAAAAGTTAATGCATTTTTCGGAAGAGGCGGCTTGTTGAGAACGCTTGTAGGTGGTACATATTATGTAAAGCATAAAATGTTGGAAGATTTGAAAGCTTCAAGGTACGGAGAGCATGCCTTAAATCTGGGTGCTATAATTGCATTTGGCCTCTCTGAAAAATACGGAAAAAAAGCTTATGTAGTAAACCCCGTTGTTGTTGATGAGCTGATGGATATATCAAGAATAACAGGATTGCCGGAAATGCAAAATGTCAGCATATTCCATACGCTCATAGTTTCATACTTTTAAGAAATGGGTAATAAAATGAATAAGCAGGTATTTTCAATATGGGTTAAGAATAAGCTCGGAGTTCTATCTAAAGTAGCTTCAGCATTCGGGACTACCGAAGCCAATATTCATAGTCTGGCTGTCGGTAACACTGAGAATAGTGAGAACAGCAGAATTTCAAGTTTTCACATTTCTATTGTGAATAGTAATCTATAGGCAAGGAAAACTAAAATATGTTGTGAGAGAGGAGAATGATTATGAAGAGTAAAGCTTTTGCCGTTTCGTTGGCTAAAAACCCAGCTATAACAGTGAATGTAATTCTAGGTCATTTTACCACCAACCATTTTCACCTTAACCACTATCTGGATTTAGACAATTTGAAAACCAATGCGTCATTAGCAAGGGATGTAGCAGTAGAATTGGCTTTACCCTATTTAACCAGTACACTTGTGGATGCTATTGTTTGTTTGGAGGGAACTGAGGTTATCGGTGCATATATGGCCGAAGAGCTTTTAATGGAAGGAACATCAGTGATAAATAGTGGGAAGGAGATTCATGTTGTAACCCCATTTTATAATACCCAAAAAAAATTAATGTTTCAAAGTAATACTCAGGACTTGGTGGTCGATAAAAATATAATTTTATTAGTGTCTTCCATATCGAGTGGAACAACAATCAGCAATGCATTGGAGTTTCTATCTTATTATGGTGGTGTATTGGTTGGGATATCAACCTTGTTTAACGCCTGTCCGGAAAATATAGAGCACGAAATTCATTCTCTGTTTACCAATGAAGATGTTCCGGAATATCAGATATTTAGCACTGATAAATGCGATATGTGCAAAAAAGGTAGAAAATTAGATGCAATTATTATGCAGGGTGGTTACACAAGGATATAATGAGGCTAAGATGTCCTCCACCTCACCTCTTCGCATATTTTCAACCATTCTGGTTGAAAAATGCTTGGTGGCGGGTACCTATTTCACACAACAGGCGGCGAGTCAAAACATTACGGGTCGCTCAATCGGAGCGTTCCAGTAACTGGGGTTATCCTTCTTGGGGGAGCGTTCCAGTTGGTACGCTCCTTTGGTACGCTCCGGGCTAGCTGGATTTTGCAAGCAAAATCCTCAACTCCCGCATAGGATGCATAGGCGAGCAGACCGGATGCATAGGCGAGCAGTACTATTGGTTCTGCTATAATTGCAGGTGTTTTCATTACATTCTTTGGGTTTTAAGTGTACACAATTCCTTATCCTAAGAATCAAAGAGGTACATGACAAAGCAAGGATAACCCCGAAGCAGCGGTGGTGCATACTTTGTGTTCCGGTGTTATCTCTTGACTATATTTAGTTTTATGCTATCATATTTAATGTACCGTGTATTTAAAAAAGAATAATGTCATCTCCGAATTCCCCATTGGAAGCGGGGGACCCGTTATTGGGGTGAATCCTAAATATTAGGTAGGGCAACTTGGATGCCCGAACCCGTCAGCTAACCCCGCAGGAGTGGTCCAAGCGTTTTGGCTTAGTCGAAAAGACTTTGCTTGCGCTTTTTTTGTGGGCAATAGTTTGCCTGTGCTAAAAGTTCTGGAATATCAAGACAGGGCTTTTTACTGGTGCCACAACTATTTAATGGGGTGATTGTTTGAAAAAATTATGGCAGCGTATACGTGGCGATGTGGTGGGTGGAGCCACTGCAGCAGTCGTAGCTCTTCCTCTGGCTCTGGCCTTTGGTATCGCCAGTGGAGCAGGAGCAGTAGCGGGATTGTATGCAGCGATTTTTGGTGGCTTGGTCGCAGCTGTGTTTGGCGGTTGTAGTGTGCAAATTACCGGTCCTACCGGTGCAATGATGGCAGTTTTGGTCAGTGTTGCCAGCCGGTTCGGGATAGGCGGCATGCTTCTGGCCGGTTGTCTGGCAGGTTTACTACAGGTGTTATTTGGCTTACTTCGATTCGGTAGATTTGTTAAGTATTTGCCCCAGCCAGTGATTGCCGGTTTTACAAATGGGGTTTCTATCTTGTTTTTTATGACAGCGGTTGGTGATGCCCGGCAGACACTGGTAGTCACTGTGATTACCGTTATAGCGATCGTTTTTGCACTACGCTTCCTAAAAAAAGTTCCGGAATCTTTATTTGGTCTTACCGCGGGTTTAATTGCTAACGAACTATTCATTCATAGCACACATGTTGTGGGGGATCTCCCCTTTCAGGTACCCAAATTGGCACTTGGCATCATGCCTTTTAGCAATATAGGTCATCTGGTTATGCCTGCTATTACGATTTGTCTTTTGGGCAGCATTTCATCACTGCTATCAGCAGAGGTTACTGATGGGATCATAGGTGTTCAGCATAACAGCAACCGAGAGCTTATTGGTCAAGGTATAGGGAATATTGTTTCTTCATTGGTTGGTGGTATACCTGTATCTGGGGCTGTTGCCCGTTCAGGAGTTAATGTCCAAAGTGGTGGACGCACCCGACTTTCCGGAATTCTTCATTCTATCTTCCTGATGCTTATGGTTCTGGTTCTTAGCCCTGTTGTCAAACGTATACCATTAGCCTCATTGGCAGCCATACTAATGGTTGCTTCAGTCCGCACTGCTGATTGGAAAAGCTTAAAACGAATACCCCGTGCTCCATGGAGATATGGAGCGATTATGACGATTACTACTCTTTTGACAGTAATGAAGGATCTAACCGTAGCCGTAGGTGTGGGAGTTGTTTTAGCGGGAATTGTCGTATTGGTTGAGTTGGCTTCTTCACCGTATAAGAAAGTAGTTAACGTGCAGAGTACTGCCGCAGCGCCCGTTTTTTCTCCACATCCGGATGTTGAAGTAGCTTCGTTTCATGGACCTATATTTTTCGTTGGAGTGGAGAATATGAAGCGTTTTGGAAAAGAAATATCCGAAAAACATAATCTTGTTTTGGATTTTTCTGATGTATCTACTATAGATGAAACAGGAGCTCTGGCGCTTCGGGATTTCGTTTACCAGCATCAAGAGGAAGGTAAGAGCGTCTACATAGGAGGACTTAACAAAAAGCCTCTTCGGATATTGTTAAGAATGGGTATAGTAGAAACCTTAGGCAGAACCCGAGTGTGCAAGAGCTTGGAGAGCGCTTTGAAAAGAGCGTCTGAAGAGGCAGTTCGAGATGAAAGGATACTCAGTTCCCTAGAGAGTGCTTAATATAAAAAACGTATATTGAGCTATACAATTCATAAGAATGAAGTGTAGTTTTCCGTTATTGCACAGCTATCTTTCAAAATATAGAGGGTATGAACAATAACTAAAGTGGGCTTCACCCACAACCAAATAGCGGAACCATACAGCTGCAAAACATCAATTTCTTGTTTTATTTGATGTTTTGCAGCAATAAGATACTAAAGGGATATCTCCTTTGTAACGCAAAAAGATTCATTTGTTTTTGTATACACGAGGACTATAATGGCGTATGGAGGCAGCTATATGCACGAAACAGCATTGATGGGAAACCTTATTACAACAATAGAACAAGCTATTGATGGCCGCAATGTGACACGAGTGAACAGCGTGTATATATCTGTTGGCAAGCTTTCAAATGTTCTACCCGATGCGCTTTTGTTTGCATTTGAAGCTTTGACTCAGGATGGATTCTTGAAGGGAGCAGAGCTTGTAATAGAAAATCTGCCTGCAGTGGCAAGCTGTAAAATCTGTAGTCATGAATATGAAGCAGACAAATTTCCGATTGTTTGTCCTGCTTGTAGCAGTACAAGTTTTAAAATTATAAACGGTGAGGAAGTATATATAAAGAGCATAGACTGCGAAATAAATTAAAACAGTGAAGTCTGAATAGATACACACTCGCTAAATAAATAAACAGTGTAGTCTGAACACCTGCGGAATAAATTGAAGCAGCGAAGCCTACACAGACACACCATCTGCGAAATAAATTGGAAGTTACTGTTCACAGGTAACTAATGAGACATAGGTGTGCAATATTAGGAAACAATAGCGGAATACAGCTTAAAGGTGTATAGCACCGTCTGCGAGATAGCTTAAAACAATGTAGCCTGTACAGCCGATAAGGGAAGAATTAATAAAGACTAAAAACTTAAGGTATCTAAAAGGAGGAATCTTAAAAATGACCAAGCTTAATATTAATCAGGATCTAAAAGCCTTAAATAACCAAATAGCAGCAGAGAACAGAAATAAATTTCAATCACAAGGCGTGTACGTGATTAATATTATGGGCTCTCCTGGTGCTGGAAAGACAACTTTTTTGGAAAATATATTACCCAAGCTATGTTCACAATTAAAGGTAGCAGTAATAGAAGGGGATCTTGCCACGCAAAACGATGCCCAACGTATAGAAAAAATCGGTGTAAAAGCACTGCAGATCAACACAAATGGTGGTTGTCATCTGGATGCAAAAATGATAGATAATCAGCTGCAAAAGCTGGATCTTGATTCCTTGGATCTGATCATAATTGAAAATGTCGGAAACCTTGTTTGCCCGGCCACATTTTATTTGGGTGAGGACATGCGAATGGTGATTTTAAGCGTTGCAGAAGGGGAAGATAAGCCGTCAAAATATCCTATTGCATTTTTGAATGCGGATACAGTTGTCATTACAAAAACAGATTTACTGCCCTTTATTGATGTGGATGTCAGTGTAATGAGAAAATATATAGCTGAGATAAATCCCAAGGTTCTTGTTTTTGAAACATCTAAAAAAGACGGAGTGTACGAGGCAGAGCAGATCATTGAATATATTATTGAACAGGTAAGACTGAAGCAATGAAGAAAGTTCGGTACTCACTCCTGATAAAAGGCATTGTACAGGGAGTTGGATTTCGCCCATATGTGTTTCGTCTAGCAAACTTGCTTTCAATTAGTGGGTTTGTGAAAAACACATCCGAGGGGGTATATGCTGAAATAGAAGGAGAAGCTGCACTGTGTGACAGCTTTATAAATGAAATTAAACAGCATCCACCTGCTTTGGCACAGGTAAAAAACATACAGGTGCAAAAACAGGAGCCAATCGGTGAACAAAGCTTTGCTATTATCGAAAGCAGCTCCGGAATAAGGGAGCCGTTTATTTCACCGGATATTGGAATCTGTGATGCCTGTGCAGCAGAGATTACTGATAAAAATAACAGGCGCTATAACTATGCGTTTACCAATTGCACCGATTGTGGGCCGCGCTTTACGATTATCCGGGATATACCTTATGATCGCAGCAATACCACAATGGCTCAGTTTGTTCAGTGCCCAAATTGCAGTCATGAGTATGAGGATCCATATAACAGACGGTTTCATGCGCAACCCAATGCCTGTCCTGTCTGTGGACCCAGACTGTATTTTTATGTAGAGAAAGAACTTAGGCAGGGAGACCCTTATGCTTTGTTTGATGAATGTATCAAGAAAGGCGGAACAGTAGCTGTTAAGGGGCTCGGTGGCTATCACCTGGTATGTGATGCCAAAAATGAAGAGGCTGTTGCAAGGCTCAGAAAAAATAAAATCCGATATGATAAGCCTTTTGCTGTAATGATGCGTGACGTAGAAACAGTAAAAAATTTTTGCCATGTAAATGCAGCTGAAGAGTCCATCCTTTCTTGTGTCAGAAAACCGATCGTGCTCTTGAAAAAGAAGGAAAACTGTAAAATTGCGGAGCAAATAGCGCCACGAAACGGTAGTCTGGGAGTAATGCTTCCTTATACTCCGCTGCACTTAACTGTCATGCACGGAAATGATGTATTGGTGATGACAAGCGCTAATTTATCAGATCGTCCAATGATTTATGATGATGATGAAGCTCTAAGAAGCCTCTTTGATTGCGCAGATGCTGTATTGACTAATGATAGACCGATTTTTCGCCGGATGGATGACAGCGTTTGCATGGTGGTATCGGGAAAAACCAGATTAATCAGAAGAGCCAGAGGTTATGCACCGGAACCGGTGAAACTAAAAGGCAATAACCACACGATATTGGCACTGGGAGCACAGCAGAAAAACACCTTTTGTCTTGCAAAAGGTGAGAATGCGTTTTTAAGTGGGCATATAGGCGATATGGATGATATGGACACTGAAAAATGCTATGAATCGGAAATAGAATCTTATATGCGGCTGTTTGATGCTAAGCCGGATATAATAGTTTGCGATATGCATCCTGACTATGTTTCCACAAGGTTTGCCAACCGTTATAAACATAAGTCTCCCATATATCAAATACAGCATCATCATGCTCATTTTGCCTCTGTTTTAGCAGAGCATGGTGTTGAGAATAACGCGATTGGGTTTGTCTTTGATGGTACAGGATATGGAGAGGACGGGGCTATATGGGGCGGCGAAGCTCTCTGGGGAGGGGTCTCTACCAGTTGCAGGATCGGGCATATGCTCTATGCTCCTCTTATAGGCGGAGAGGCAGCGATTCGCGAGCCGTGGCGTATGGCCTTAGCGATGATGCGTATTTCCTGTGGCGAGGAAGCTGCATTGAGTTACTTTGAAGACCATAGTGGAGCAAGACTTTTACTAAGTGCAAGTGATCGCGGTATAAATTCCCCCATCACATCAAGTGCAGGAAGATTGTTCGATGCTGCTGCGGCTCTTGCAGGAATTCGAACACATACTACATTTGAAGGTCAAGCAGCGATTGATCTGGAGCAGGCGATAGATGACTTGGAAGAAGGAAGCTATGGCATAGATGTTGTATGGGAATCAAATATGATGATATTTGATTGGCGCCAGCTGATTCGGGATATAGTCAGTGATGTAATAAAAGGCTATAGCAGTGGAAAAATAGCTGCAAAGTTTCACCGCGCTGTAGTACAGCTGCTGGTTGATGCAGCATATATGGCAAAAAAGCAATATGGAAGCAGCAGCGTTATATTATCAGGTGGTGTTTTTCAAAATGCATATATTCTTCAGCATGTGTTTACTAAGCTTTCGAGAAATGGATTTGATGTTTTTTCAAACGAAATTGTGCCTGCAAATGACGGAGGGATATCCTATGGTCAAGCAGCAGCAGTATCACGATTGATTGAAAATGAAATGAGGTGACCAATATGTGCCTTGCAGTGCCAGGTAGAGTTAAAAAAATTCAGGATGGATACGCAGATATAGATTACGGCGGACTTTTCAAGCGTGCAAGTATTAGGATTTTTCCTGATGTAAGGGTCGGTGATTGTGTCCTTGTTCATGCCGGATTTATCATACAAGTATTGGATCAGGATGCCGGTGAGGAGCTTGAACGGTTGGTCTCAGAAATAATGGGGCTTGTAAATGTAAATGTAAACGAAAATGAAAATGAAAATAAATATGTAAACGTGAACGAAAATGAAGATGAAAATGAAAACTAAAATACAAGAGTTGCAAAAAGGCATAGAAGAGCTTGCAAAAAATATGGGGCAAATTACAATCATGGAAGTGTGCGGCACCCATACTACAAGCATACACAAATACGGAATACGGGAGCTTTTACCTGATAATATAAAGCTTGTATCCGGTCCCGGCTGCCCTGTATGCGTAACAGCACAGGAGGATATTGCAGTAGCTGTTTCAATTGCACAGCAGGAGGATGTTATTTTTACCTGCTTTGGGGATATGATGCGCGTGCCTTGCGGTGATAAAAGCCTATATTCCCTTTATGAAACGGGAAAAGATATTAGAATTGTAACGTCGCCCTTGGACGCTCTGCGTATTGCTCAAGATAATCCCAATAAACAGGTGGTCTATTTCGGAATAGGGTTTGAAACCACTGCACCCCTTACGGCTGCACTAATTGAAGCCACTGATGAATACGGGGTACAAAACCTTAGCATATACTCAGCCCATAAGACCATGCCACAAGCGCTAAGACAGCTTTTGAAAAACGGTAGCAGTATCGATGCTCTTATATGTCCGGGGCATGTGGCAACTATAATCGGAGCAAATGCCTTTTCCTTTGTACCGGAGGAGCTATTGATGCCTGCGACTGTGGCAGGCTTTGGAGCATATGAAATCATGGCAGCGTTATTTAGTATAATACACATGCTGCGAAAGAGCCAAAAAAGCTGCATAAACATGTATCCGAATGCCGTTACAGAGCATGGAAACCAAGAAGCCCTATCATTACTTTATAAAGTGTTTGAACCCTGCAATGCCCTTTGGCGGGGGATGGGTGAAATAAAGGAAAGTGGGCTTGGAATAAGAGAAAGCTTTGGAAAATTCGACGCAGCACAGAGATTTGAGTTTTCCATTGATGAAATAGAGGAAGCCAAGGGCTGCATTTGCAGCAGTATTCTTTGTGGGAAAAGCAAACCGACCGACTGCGCAAACTTTGGCAGAGCATGCACACCAAGTAAACCACTCGGAGCATGTATGGTGTCGTCGGAGGGCAGCTGCGCAGCATATTTTCGCTACGGCCGATACAAAGCCCGACAGTAAAATGATAGGAAGTAAAAAGATATCGTTGCTACTGGAATACTCCTCAAAAAAAATAAGCAAAAGAGCACACTACAAGTAGGGAGGATAATACATGCAAAAAACAATAACCCTTGCCCATGGCTCGGGTGGTGAAGCATACAGGGAGTTGGTGAAGGAAGTATTTTTACCGGCTTATTCAAATGATATATTAAGCCCCCTTACCGATTCGGCCATATGTGCTGCAGGTGAAAAAATAGCAATGACCACCGACAGCTATGTTGTAAAACCGTTGTTTTTCCCGGGAGGTGATATTGGAAGACTCTGTGTAAGTGGGACGGTAAACGACTTGGCTGTCAGCGGTGCTTACCCCAAGTATCTATCGGTTGGAATGATAATTGAAGCAGGTTTTGAGATGGAGAAACTAGTGCGTATTGTGAAATCTATTGCCATGACAGCAAAAGAAGCAGGTGTGACCATCGTGACCGGTGATACAAAAGTTGTTGAAGGTGGTAGTGCTGACAGTATTTTCATTAACACGGCAGGAATAGGCGTATTTACAGAGGATAGAAAGCCTCTTCCTCAAAAAATTGTACCTGGAGATAAGATTATTATAAGCGGTTATATGGCTTCTCATGGAATGGCAATTATGGCAGCAAGAGAAAACATGGGGTTTACGCCTCCTATTGGAAGCGATGTGGCTCCCATTGCAACCCTTGTAAACAGGGTGCTGCAAAATGGCTGCAAAATAAGCGCAATGCGTGATCCTACCCGTGGTGGAGTTGCGGCAACACTTTGTGAATGGGTTACTCCGAATACGGATATTGCCATATACGATTCAATGCTGCCGGTGCGCCCCGATGTATCTGCTGCCTGTGAGATCCTTGGCATGGATCCTTTGTATATAGCCAATGAGGGGATTATGCTTTTGTCTGTGCCCGCTCCTTATGCGGAGGAGGCACTTGTGTCTCTACATTCTGTAAATTTAGGAAAAAACGCTGCAATTATAGGGGAAGTTAAAGAAGGAGACGGTAATGTATACGCCGTCACAGATTACAGGACTAAAAGAAAGATAATAATGCCCCAAGGCGAAATTCTCCCCAGAATATGCTGAAAATCAGGTTTGACTAAGCACCTGCATAGTAATATCATAAGTCTATTGTGCTGTTTTTTCGAAATATGTAATAATATGTAATAATATGTATTGAATTATTAAGGGGTCATAAATAATGGAAAAAAATATATTGATTATATGCATTTTTTTGCCGCTGCTTGGTGCTTTTATTCTTCCTGCGGCAGGTAAACTGAATGCAAAGCTTAGAAATATCATGGCGTTGGCTTTTATAGCCGGTGCTTTTGTATGCTCAGCCCTTTTGCTGCCCGAGCTTTTTACCGGCTCGCCGATCTCCGTGAATTTTGAGTTGCCATTGGGGTTGAGCTTTGGTTTTTATGCGGATGCACTTGCCGTGTTTATGGCAATGACAGCCTCTCTTGTGGCATCTGTTATAATACTCTATTCATTTGGATACATGAAGGAATATGATAACCAAAACGAGTATTACATGATGGTTTGCCTTTTCATAGGTGCCATGATGGGATTGGTCTATTCCACCAACCTCGTATTTATATATATGTTCTGGGAGATATCAGCAATTTGCTGCTGGAGGCTCATTGGCTTCTACCGTGAAGAAATAACCATACGCCGTGCAAACAAAGCTTTTATCATGACTGTGGGCGGTGCCCTCATTATGCTCATAGGATTTATTGGGATATATGGCGAGACAGGCACGTTTGATCTTGCAGCTATGAAGGGAATGCATATACCATCATGGGCGGTTATACTGGTATTATTTGGAGTGCTTTCAAAATCTGCAACCTTTCCGCTGCACAGTTGGCTGCCTGATGCAGGAGTGGCACCTTCGCCTGTAACATCCCTTTTGCATGCGGCAGTTCTTGTGAAAATCGGTGTGTATGTTTATACCCGGATGTTTGTAGTGAATTTCAATATTGACGAAGTATTTACTGTGGCGGTACCTGTAATTGCAGCTGTCAGTGCCCTTGTCAGTGCGGGTGCAGCCTTGCGTGCAAACGATATAAAACGAGTTGTGGCCTATTCTACAATAAGCCAGCTGGCCTTTATTCTTTTAGGGTTATCCTGCGGTAATGAAGTTGGTGTTGCGGGTGGTATGCTCTATATCCTGATGCACAGTGTTGCAAAGGGCGGACTGTTTCTTTGCGCAGGAATTGTAGAGCATAATGTACACACAAAGGACATTACTAAGATGGGCGGATTGTATAAAAAAATGCCCCTGACTGCGATAGCCTTTGTATTCTGCGCTTTTTCCATAATGGGGATACCTCCCTTTGGCGGCTTTTTTGCAAAATATTTGGTTATAGCCGGTATTGTTTCAACGGGGAATGTGCTGCTTGGAGCTTTATTTATTATAGGTGCGGTTATGACGGTCTTATATCTCACCAGGTTGTTTGCTAAAGTGTTCCTGGGGCAAGAAACCTTCCCGAATGCAAAGGAAGGTACACCTTTGATGGTAGTATCCGTTGTGATCCTTGCTGTACTGTCGGTTTTGCTCGGGATTTTTATAAACCTACCATCAGGACTGGTATCTTTAATAGGGGGGTGGATTTAACATGATGAATTTAATTAGCTCACTGCTTAGTAAAGGTGCAAATCTCATATGGTTTATGATAGCGTTACCTGCTATGGTTGGAATCCTTGTGTGGCTTTTCAGAAAGCACTATACTGCCCGTTTGATGCTGGTTGTTTTGTCCTCAATTATAAATCTTGTATTTGCGCTCAGCCTTTATCAATCAGAGGGCTTTTACGTGACTATTCCATTTGCATCATACGGATTGGACATTGCATTTAATATATATGAATTTTCATCATTGTTTTTAACCTTTACAGCTGCGGGATTTTTGCTTGTTAGTTTGTATGGTGTTGTATTTTTAAAGGAACAAAGCTATACCGGATCATTTATGATTTATATGTATATAAGCCTTGCAATGATAAATGGTGCTTTGATGTCGGATAATTTAGGCGTGATGCTTTTTTTCTGGGAGGGGCTTTTATGTACTCTCTTTGGAATGCTGCTTATAAACAATCTGCACAACCCCAAAACGGCGGTAAGAGCATTGGTTTTGTCCGGAACTGCCGACCTTTTGCTGATGTTAGGCATTATAATCACAGTATTTCAGGCAGGTACGCCTTATATCAGCCAAATCCAAAAATTACCTATTACTGAAATATCCGGGATTGGTTTTGCGTGTATGCTGCTGGGAGCTGTAGGCAAGGCAGGCTGTATGCCATTCCACAGTTGGATTCCCAGTGCTGCAGAGGATGCTCCCACACCCTTTATGGTGGCATTCCCCGGAATACTTGAAAAACTGTTGGGTATATATCTGTCTGTTCGTGTTGTTACCGATATATATGATCTTAAGCCCGGCAGCGGTATGAGTACTGCAATTATGGTACTCGGTACCCTTACGATAATATTTGCGGTAGCAATGGCTTTAATACAGAAGGATATGAAACGCCTGCTTTCATACCATGCCATAAGTCAGGTTGGATATATGGTGCTGGGAATAGGAACGGCGCTGCCGATAGGTATCGTCGGAGGGCTTTTCCATATGCTTAACAATGCTGTATACAAAAGCTGCCTGTATATGACTGCGGGAAGTATTGAAAAACAAACAGGGACAACAGATCTGAGGAAAATCGGTGGTCTTTTTAAGAGAATGCCATTCACCGCAACCTGTTTCACTTTGTGTGCTCTGTCAATCGCAGGGGTTCCGCCTTTTAATGGTTTTTTCTCTAAGGAGCTAATTTTCGATGCAGCTTTGGAAAGCAATGTTATATTTTATATCGGTGCTCTGTTGGGTGCATTTATGACGGCTGTTTCCTTCTTGAAAATGGGACGTGCAGCATTTGCAGGAAAATTAGAGCTCCCAACGGGAAAGGAAACAGCCAAAGAATCAAGCTTTGGTATGCTTTTACCAATGGGTATTCTGGCTATACTTTGTCTGGTATTTGGACTGGTTAACACATGGCCGCTGGATAATCTCATCGGCTCCGGGCTGGGAATTACAGAAGTATATTCCGGATGGCCGCATTCAGCATTGCTTGTTATCATTTCACTTGCAGTGTTGGCTTTGGCTCTTTGTGACCATATATATGGATGCAAAAAGACAGGCAGTGCGATTAATGCCGCAGATCATATTCATTATGCTTTTGGACTTAAGAGTATATACAAGGCAGCAGAGAATCAGTGGTTTGATCCTTATACATGGACCATTTATTTTGCGGGGGTTTTTTCGGATCTCTGCGTCCAAATAGAACGCATGGCCAGCTGGTTTTACGATACTGCGTTAGTGAAAGTTTTACTTGGAACAGGAAAATCGCTGCAAAAGCTCAATAATGGAAGCCTATCCCGTTATATTGCTGCTGCTGTTATCGGGGCTATGGGCGTCGCGGTTATCATCATAACGATACTTGTGATGCTTTAATCCCTTATTGCTGCAAAACATTAAATAGAAACAAGAATTTGATGTTTTGCAGCTGCAAGGTTCCACAATTTGACTGTGGGCGAAGCCCACTTTAATTAGGAGGAAGTATTATTTCATGCAGATTATAGATTACATTACAATATCTTTTCTTGTTATACCACTAATCGTCATTGTTTTGAACAACCTTTTTTCAAAACAACTTTCTGAGAGGGTATGCTTCTACTTTGCCGGGGCTGCTGCAATTGTGCAGATGGCATCTTCAGTAGCAGACTTTTTCCTGCTCACAGCATCCCGTTTGCATGAGTATGAATTTTCACTGCTTTGGGATTTGAATACAGAAGGCTCTGAGCACTTTGCGGTGGATTCCCTTTCCCTTGTGATTTTGTTTTGCGTAGGATTTGTATCATTTATATCGGTGTTGGTTGCGAATCAGACGGTAGAAAAGAAGAAAACAGCGTATGTCAGCCTTTTAATGACTCTTATGCTGGGCATGAATGGGATTGTGCTCGTAACGGATCTTTTCTCACTTTATGTTTTTGTGGAGATTGTAGGTATATCGAGCTTTGTTCTCGTTTCTTTGTTTCAAACGGAGAAAGGACTTGAGGGTGCTTTTAAATACCTTGTGATGTCATCCTTAGCAAGTGTATTCATGTTAACCGGGCTCGCATTCATTTTTATGCAAACAGGCAGTCTGCAGTATTCCCAGCCTTGGATGGACATTCTTGGAGCACAGGGCACTTCGCAGATATATACGTATGCTGCTTTCATTCTGCTCCTTTCCGGCTTTGCTATCAAAACAGGAGCAGTCCCGTTTCACAGCTGGCTTCCGGACGCACATCAAAGTGCTAATACAGCTGTATCCATTCTTTTAAGCGGTATCGTCATTAAGGTAGCAGGTATTTATGGCTTTATCGTTATAATGGATTTGTTCGGTGATTTTCCGGCAGTTAATATGGTGATAAGGATTATGGGTATTGTGTCTATTGTCGTTGGAGCACTGTTTGCAATTCGGCAGACTCATTTTAAACGTATTGTTGCGTATTCAAGTGTGAGCCAGATGGGATACATTCTGCTTGGAGTGAGCACAGGTACAACCTTGGGACTTTTGGGAGTCATTATGCATATATTCAACCATGCTACTTTCAAATGTACTCTGTTCTCAAATGCAGCTGCGCTCCACCATAGAACAGGAACTCTCGATATCAACGAGCTGGGTGGGTTGGAAAAGAAGATGCCTGTAACAGGATTTTCATCCATCACAGCCTTTTTATCCACCACGGGAATACCGCCTTTTGCCGGATTTTGGAGCAAGCTCTTAATTGTCTTGGCACTATGGAACAGTAATTCACAGTGGTTTGCTGCAATTGCTCTTTTCTCAAGTATTTTTACTGCTGCATACTTTTTGAGGCTGCAAAAAAAGGTGTTTTTCGGAAAGCTTCCCGATAAGTTTTCCGAAGTAACGGAGATAGGTGGCAGCATAAAGTTTGCGGAGATTATCTTGACTGGTGTGACAATATTGGTAGGAGTGGGTTTCCCACTGGTTCTTTTGTATCTTGAGGGAAGAGGGCTGCTTTAAAAGGGGGAGGAAATTGCTGTGGAAGCTGTTATATATGTATGTTTAGGTTTTTTGTTTGTTTCCGGCTTTATGGCTGTTATGTTTCGTAGCATTTTGAAATCTGCCATCGCTTTGGCGGCCGCAAGTGCTGTGCTGGGAATCATAATGTATATGCTTGGCGGAACATGGGCGGCATTGTTTGAATTGTCGGTTTGTTCGGGGTTAGTAACAGTTATATTTATCAGTGCGATCAGCCTGTCAAATATTGATAAAGAGGAGCTTGGAAAAGTTTTTGCTGATAAAAAGCGAATGTCGCTGTTGCCATATATACTAATTGTTTGTGGAATAATATTTGTTGTTATCGCCCTGTCAACCGATGTCTGGCTGCCGGCTGTTAATAAAGCTGTTAAAACAGCAGGTGACCTGCGTGAAATACTATGGAACAATCGCCAGGCTGATATATGGGGGCAGATTATCGTTTTGCTTGCGGGGGCAGTTGCAGTCGTAGTTTTGTTTAAGGAGCGTGATTGAAGATGAATGGATTTGGTTTCGAAGACATGATGCTCATAACAGGATTTTTTCTTATAATATCAGGAGCTTACTGCATTATGCGGACATATCATATGCTGAAGATTATAATTGGCATGGAAATTGCAATGAAAGCAGTTACGATGTTTATAATACTGGCAGGGTATTTAAATGGAAACATTGAACTGGCTCAGTCATTTGTTATCACGGTAATTGTGGTAGAGGTTGTTGTAGCTGTGGTTTCAGCAGGAATTGTTGTTAGCATTTATAAAAAATACGGAAGTATGGATATACGTAATTTAAGAAAACTGAAAGGATAGAAGGCGAAGTAGATGGATAAATTGGTTTTTGCACCACCGATTGTATTTTTAATATTTTCTGCTGTGTTCCTCGTATTTTCAAGGAGCGTTTCAAAATATTCCCGCATTGGGGCGCAGGGAGAAGGCAGGTTTGATCCTTACGGCTGCGGGCAGAGAAACGTGCAGGATTATGTTAACCCTGATTACAGCCAGTTCTTTCCTTTTGCCTTTTTATATACTATTATGCATGTATTGGTGCTTGTGGTAGCCACAGCTCCATATGATGCACCTATTTTACCTATTGTTTACGTTTTAGCCGGTATACTGGCCATGAGAATAATCTTCAAGAGGTGAATTTCCTTTGCAACTTTTAAAAAAAGCAATTAAGTGGGGGACACGAAAGTCTCCATGGATTATACATTTCAATGCAGGTGCATGCAACGGCTGTGATATAGAGACAATAGCAGCACTGACGCCAAAGTTTGATCTGGAACGAATGGGGGTTGTGCAGCAGGGCAGCCCGCGTCATGCAGACGTACTCGTATGCACCGGTGCGGTCACGCTTCAAACAAAGGAACGTTTGAAACAGATATATGACCAGATGCCTGAACCTAAGTTTGTTATTGCTATTGGAGCATGTGCTTGCTCAGGCGGAATATTTGATGGCTGTTACTGTGTTATGGGCGGTATAGATAAGGTTATACCTGTTGATGTCTATATTCCGGGCTGTGCTGTACGTCCCGAAGCAATTATCAGTGCCGTTCAAAAGCTGTTGGATACTTTAAAATGACAGAAAAATCGAGGTGGAAAATATGCAAGCTGAACAAAGGATAGTTGATGAACTATGCAAGAAATTTGATTTTTTTAAGGATAGAATATTTGTGCAAAGGCAAAAACGTATCTTTACCTTGCCTCTTGCAACGGAAGAATTCGAACAAGTCATTCATTTTATACATGATGAAATGGGATTTTATAAAGCCAGCCATGTGGTTGGAACGGATGATGGTGATGATTTGGGCTTCATTTATATATTGTCCAATCGGGAGGGTATTATCTTTGCTCTGAAAGAGAAAGCACCTAAGTCTGATCCCAGAATCAATACTGTAACAGATGTATTTCCGTCGCTGGATTTTCATGAACGTGAGCTTGTGAATCTCTTTGGCGCTGATGTTAAAGGCTTAAAGGGGGATTCGTCATATCCGTTACCTGACGGGTGGCCAAAGGGAAACTACCCTTTACGTAAGGATTGGAATCCGAAATACTTTGATAATAACACAATGACATACAACCCGCCGACTAATGAATCAAATAAGGAGGGGCAAACAAATGAATCCGAATAAAGATAGTAATCGCATAGTAATACCAATTGGACCGCAGCACCCTTCATTAAAGGAGCCGGGATGCTTTACGATTACCCTTGAGGGAGAAAAAGTAGTTCATGCAGATATTGGAATAGGCTACAACCATAGGGGATTAGAGAAGGCATGTGAGAGCAGGAACTACATTCAAACATTATACCTTATAGAGCGTGTGTGCGGCATATGCTCCCATACCCACAGCACTGCATTTTGTCAGGGGTTAGAGGAGCTTGCCGAGCTTTCCATACCCCGGCGTGCAGCATATATTCGAGTGATTGTGTCGGAGCTTGAACGGCTGCACAGCCATTTGTTATGGTTGGGTGTTGCCGGGCATGAGATAGGCTTTGATACCCTTTTCATGTATTCCTGGCGGGATCGTGAAAAAGTGCTGGATGTGCTCGCAGAGGTCTGTGGCAACCGTGTTAATTATGGTATTAATACCATTGGCGGTGTACGCAGAGATATAGACGATACGATGCTTCAGAACATCTTAAAGGTCGTTGATTTTCTGCAGGATCAACTTAAATATTATCTGGATCTTGCTATGACGGATACAATGCTTTCAGCTCGTTTGGCGGGCATCGGCAGGCTTTCGAAAGAGGATGCACGGAAATATGGTGCAGTAGGACCTGTTGCCCGGGCTGCAGGTATAATGGAGGATATTCGAATCATTGAACCCTATGCAGCTTATACGGAGGTTCCTGTTAAACCCATAACAGACACTCATGCTGATGTCTTTGGCCGGACTGTTGTGAGGATTCTGGAGATGCTTGAAAGCTTGGAAATTATACGTTTTTCGATAAAGAACCTGCCTGGGGGCGATATAGCTGTTAAAGCTCCGCGGCGTATTCCGGCTGGTGAAGTCATAAGCAGGACAGAAGCTCCCCGCGGAGAAAACATTCACTTTATCCGGTCAAACGGCAGCGATATCCTGGAGAGGGTACGTGTTAGAGCTCCAACCGAAGCGAACTGGCATGGTATGAAGCATATGCTTGAGGGTGAATACCTTTCAGATGTACCGATAACGATCGCTGCAATCGATCCATGCTATTCATGTGCAGACCGTGCTGTTGTTGTTAATTCCGGGAGCAAAACTGAGGTAATGGATTGGCAGAGCCTTAGACAGTACAGTATAGACTGGCATAAAAAACGAGGTGTAGATGTTTCCTCGATAAAAATGCCTGAGCGTAAAAAATATCTATAACTTACTCAACGATCCCGCCTCGGCGAAAGATAACCCTAAAATACTGTGGGCAAGACGAGTAACTAATTTATATAAAGTAATAGAAAGAGGCATTGTATGATTTTAGCATTAACAAAAATTTTAATATTTCCGGGGTTCCTATTTATGTCGACTTACGGCTTGTTTCTTGAGTACCTGGACAGAAAGGTATATGCACGCCTGCAAAATCGGATGGGACCACCGTGGTATCAACCGTTGGCAGATTTTTTCAAGCTTTTAGGAAAGGAAACGATTATCCCTGCAGAGGCAAACAAACGGATGTTTCAAGTTTTGCCTGTAATATCCCTATGTGCTGTGGCAACTGCATTTGTATATGTGCCTGTGTTTGGAAAAGCTTCCAGTGCTTCGTTTGAAGGGGATCTCATTATCGTGCTGTATCTTTTGACAATACCTACTGTATGCTTGTTTTTAGCGGGATGGTATTCAAGAGGTGTTTATTCCACGATCGGGTCAGTACGCACACTGACACAGATGTTTGCCTACGAGGTACCACTGTTTATGGCACTTCTGGCTCCTGGACTGATAGCAAAAACATGGTCGATTACAGGAATGACGGAGTTTTATTCAGAACATCCACTTTATATGCTGTTAAACATTCCTGCTTTATTTACAGCTTTGATTTCCGGTCAGGGGAAACTGGAGAGGGCTCCTTTTGATTTGCCTGAAGCAGAAACTGAAATAGTATCCGGGGCATTGGTTGAATACAGCGGAATACTCCTTGCCATTTTCAAAATGTCGGTGGGTTGTGAACTTGTTTTGATAGCTTCAGTTATTTCTGCGGTATTTTTGCCGTTTATGACAGGGAATGCATTTTTAGATTTTCTTCTTTACTTTATAAAGACAATTGCTGTGCTTTTATTTCTGGCATTCATGCGTTCTGCCATGGCAAGACTTAGAATGGATCAAATGATAAACTTTTGCTGGAAAGTATTAACGCCAATTGCAGTTGTACAAATTATTTTTAATTTACTAATAAGGGGTGTACTTGTGTTATGAGAAAGAATTTACCTGGAAGAATAATAAATATGGCTGTTAGGCATTTATTTAAAAAGCCTGCAACGATTCTATACCCGAATGGTTCGATGGATATAATCGATAATTATAGGGGTAGGTTAAAATACAATCCTTCGGATTGCACCGGATGTGGACTGTGTGTACGCAGCTGCCCTGCAGGTGCTATAAAAATCATCAATGAAGGAACTAAAGATGACAGAAAAATGAAAGCAGAGCTAAATGTGGCGCGCTGCATATTTTGCTGCCAATGTGTGGATTCCTGTGTAAAAACGTGCTTGTCATACAGTCAGAATATTGACCTTTCAAGTCTGAACAAGGGTGATCTTAAGGTGCAGCTTTGATGGATGTAAGAGGTTATTTGAGAAAAAGTATACAGCCAAAACAAAAGATTGCCTTATTAGGCGTTGGCTCAACTCTTCGATCAGATGATGCAGCAGGCATGTATTTTATTGAGCTTCTCGAAGGATTGCTGAAACAGGACAGGACACTATTAATTGCAGGGTCAACTGCACCTGAGAATTTCACCGGAGTAATTAAAAAATTTGCACCCGATAAGCTTTTTATAGTGGATGCAGCTCATATGGGACTTTTGCCGGGAGAGGTGAAGCTAGTGCCTGCATATGATATCGGTGGCGTTTCATTTTCTACCCACATGCTACCGATTCCTGTTATGCTCAAATACCTGGAATCCGAGGCAGGCTGTGAGGTTGTTTTTATAGGAATACAGCCTAAGAGTATCGAACAAGGACTATCTATGTGTGAAGAAGTAAAAAGGGCAACGGAGCAACTTGTAAAAGATTTTTATGATGTTTTGACTAAACTAACTTAAATGCTTAAAAACAATCATGTAATAAATTATCGGAACCAAGTAATTGACTGTATGGAATATGGATGGACGCTACTGTCCCTTCTCCAAATTTGCTTTGGATAGTCACACCGTAATTTTGCCCATAATAGAGTTTTATACGTCGGTGGATATTAATTAATCCGATTTGTGTGCGGTTTTTGTTATTATCCTCTTTTAATATTGATTCCAGTTGTTCCGGTTTAATTCCAGGACCGTTATCAATTACCGAGATAATGACTTTGTTTTCTTCAATATATGATTCAATGAATATGGAGCCTTCTTCTTTCAGTTTTTCAATTCCATATATGATTGAGTTTTCTACCAGAGGTTGTATAATCAGCTTTGGCACTTTCACATGCGAGACCATTGGGTCGATTTTAAAATGAACTGTTAATTTATCTCCATAACGATATTTTTGAATAGTAATATAGTTTTTGACATTCCTGATTTCATCCTCCAGATTTATAAAATCCTCTCCGCCAATACTAATTCTCATAAGATCCCCAAGAGCTTTTACCATCTTGCTTACATCATTTGCTCCGTTTGTTCTGGCCAGCCAGTTTATAGATTCGAGGGTATTATAAAGAAAATGCGGATTAATTTGCATTTTTAGAGATTTTAGTTCTGCTTTTTGTTTCTGTATCTGTTCATGGTATACCTCATTGATTAGCATATTGATTTGTTTTACCATACTGTTAAAGTGTAAATTCAACACGCCAATTTCATTTTTAGATTCGTAGTTGCTGGTGACATTGAAATCTCCCTTTCCTACCTTGTTCATCATTGTATATAGATTGCGGATAGGTCTTGATATACTTGCTGATAAATAGAAAGAAGCAATTACAGCAAAGAACCAGCATATAAATGCAACGGCCATAATAGAGTTCCTTAATGTTATTATTTCTTTTTCATATTCAATAGCTTGTACAATACTTACAATTTTAAATGAGGTGCCAGAGATTGGGTAGAAAGCTACATAATAATTTTTTTGTTCTATTTCGGTTATGAAAAAATCATTTTGCCTGCTACTGTTTAGTACCTTGCCAATATAATCAATATGTTGTATTTGCCCTAATATGCCCTTGTCCTGATGGGATGCTATACTTCCATCATCGTTCAGGATATAGAGTTCACCGTTTTTTTTAAGAGCTGTTTTACTATAAATATCCGACAAGCTTTGCTCTTTTATATTTACTACTAAATAGCCAATGCTTTTAAAATTTTCCATACTATTTACAACCCTGACAAGAGGAATTGTTCTTGTTTGTACATCCGTACTGCACCATACACTTTTACCTTCGCCACCCTCAGCTTGTTTTGCGATGCGATCTGTTAACTTAAAAGTATTAGTTGAAAGAATGACGCTAAAATCTATGCCAGAATTTGATATCATATAAACCGATTCAATGTCATCATTGGTTTCTATAGTTTTACTAAGGAATCTTCTTATATCTCTTCGGGCATTTACTTGCTGAAATTCATTCTCAAATCCTTTATTTGCATCACTAAGCAGCTTTTGCACATCGCTATTGACAAAAATGATTTTAGAAAGCTGCTCAACAGTATGAAGCTTTAGTTCCATATTTTTACTAATCTCATTAAGTATGTCCATTGTGTACTTTCTGGTCTTTTCAAGAAGCAGCTCTTTGGATTTGGAAAATGAAAGATAACCAATAACCATGACGGGGATCAATGCCAGCAATAAAAAAACGCTGATTAATTTATAGCGGATGGGCATGTCACGTAGAAAACGTGCAGGTGCTTTTAGAAAGAAGAGTGATTTCATGTTATTTCACCATCTTTCTTTAAATATTTTTGCAGGATTTCTTTACGGTACTCAGTAGGGGTTACGCCATAGTGCTTTCTAAATACTTGGCTGAAATATCTGGAATCTTTAAAACCTACTTTATTTGAGACTTCATAAGCCTTGAGATCCTGGTTTCTAAGAAGCTCGCAGGCTTTGTTCATTCTAACAAATGTTAAAATATCCGAAAAATTCTTTCCTTGCACTTTCTTAATCAATCGGCTAAGATAAATTGGATTTCTATGAATGTTTCTGGCTAAGGATACTAATGTGATATCATCCATATAATACTGTTCTATATAAGACAGGCATTCGTCCACAGTCTTGTTTACTATAAGGTCGTCCATGAAATTCAAGCTGTTAATTATTTTCTCCAACAGAATATTTGTATATTGGATTAATTCTTCGATGTCCTTGCAGGTATTAATGTTGCTGTAAAAAACAAGCCGATCCTGCATCTCAAATTGCTCTGTTCCCTTTTCAACGAGCAAGTGGGATGCCAAAGTTATGATTTCTATACAAGCATTCTTCAATAAAACCCCATTGGCATCCGGATGATTGGATAAGCACATTAATAACTCTCTGGTTAGCACCTTAACATTATGATAATTCCTAACCTTTACATTTTTTATGATTTCATTGATGGATTCAGAAGGCAGATTTCCATCAACACTCAAATTTTCAGCAATACTATCTTTTCGATTTGTATTTTTAAAGTTATAAACGAATGTACTCTTATTTTCACTTTCAATTTCTTTTTTAGCCCGTTGTATTATTTCCAGTATTTCATCAGGATCTGTTGGTTTAAGAATAAACTCAAAAGCACCATACTTTATTGCTGAATAGGCGTATTCAAATTCCTGGTGTCCTGTCAGCAGGATTGATTTGATATCAGGCAGTTCATCTTTAATAATATGGATTAAATCAATACCATCTAAATCAGGCATTCGAATATCGGTAAGAATAATTTTGGAATCTGTTTTTTTTAAAAGCTCCAGTGCATCTACACCATTTGATGCAATACCTCTGAGTTCCACATCAATATCGCTCCATGGCATACCTGCTAATCCCTGGCGGATGATCTGTTCATCGTCTGCAATCACAATTCCGATCATTTTATTCATCCCCATATTATGTATTTTTTTACCCCCAATTTAAGGATAACATTTTTATTTATAATATACAAATACATTTTTACGATTAGTTAACTAATTAAACAATTAAGCTAACGTTGTCTCATTTTATTATTTTAATATGTTATGTATAATGATGTCATAAAATTCAATTTAAAAGGAGGTTTTTCAATGAATTTCAAGAAACTAATTGTTATCATGACAACTTTAACACTTCTCGTAGCGACGCTAATAACGGGATGCATCGGTGTAAACACTCAGCCTGGCAATGATGCAGGAACCCAGGCAATGGGAGAGGTTGAAACTACAAAAGCACCTGATCCTGTTAATATGAGAGTTATGGTAGGAACAGGCACAACATCAGAAGGTTGGGGAAAGACTTTTAAAGATTTGGTAGATCAGTTTAATGCTAATAATAATTTTAATGTTACACTAAACCTTGAACCTATTGATACCGAGCAATATGCAACAAAGATCGCTGCCGAGCTTGCAACCAACAATCCTCCGGATATATTTTATACATGGGCTGCCGGCCGGTTGAAATCCTTTGTTGGTTCCGGTAAGCTTTACCCAATCAATGAAATCCTTGATAAGGATACCGAATGGAAATCACGATTCTTGCCGGGTATGTTTGATTCTGTGACTTTTGATGGAAAAATATACGCAGTTCCCGGGGAACAAAATGCTGCAGCACTTTTTTACAATGTTGAGATTTTCCAGCAATATGGTTTGCAGCCACCACAGACATATGAGGATCTTAAGAATGTCATAAAAGTACTTAATGAGAACGATATTGTTCCTATCGCAATGGGTAACCAGGATCCATGGGTTGGAGCAATCCTATGTGAATATGTTTTCAACAGAATTGGCGGTAATGAACCGTTTGACAATATTGTTGAGGGAAAAGGCACATTCGAGGATGAATCATATATTGAGGGCGGAAGAATACTGCAGGAGCTTGTAAGTCTGAATGCTTTTCCAAAAGGCTTTAATGGTATGTCTTATCCGGATGGCAACAACTTGTTTACCCGTGGCAAGGCTGGGATGGTTTGTATGGGCAGCTGGATCGTAGGAGAAATTTATGGGAAGGATTCACTGGTTAAAGATAAAGTGGATATTATAAAGTTCCCAACGATGGAAAAAGGTAAAGGGAATGCTGACACTTGGCTTGGACAACCTGATCTTTGCCTTGCTATCAGCAAAAGCTGTAAAAATATTGATGCCGCAGCAGCTTTTATAAAAACATTTACTACTGCGGAAGCGCAGAAGGCTTTTGCGGAGAGTACAGGAAGTATTCCGGTTACTGTTGCTGACGTTGATATGACGAACTGCAACCCTCTTACAGCCAAATTAAGACAATTGCAGCAGTCAAGATCCTCAATGTTCATATTCTATGATGTGGCTTTGGGTAACACAATCGGAAGTGAATTCAATAACACAACTCAGAACATATTTGCAGACAAGTCACCGGCTGATGAGTTCAGAAAGCTGTCACAGTTTGTAGCTGATAACTTAGGTAAATAGCCAAATGCCGGCATATCGGGGAATCATCACAATAAAACGGTTCCTCGATATGCCATATTAAAGAAAGCAGGTTGTACTTTTATGGAACTTATGCTTAAAAACAAATGGATCATATTCTTATTTATTGCGCCGGCATTATTGATTTATACTGTTGTTTTGTTTATTCCGGTTCTTGAAACAATAGTAACGAGTTTTTATGAATGGAACATGTTTTCAGTTGATAAAAAATTTATAGGGTTAAATAACTTTATCATGCTATTTACTCGTGATTCCGTATTTATAACCAGTATAAAAAATACTTTCCTGCTGATGCTGATGTCAGTTATAACTCAAATGCCGGTAGCAATTATTCTTGCTTCAATTTTAAGCACAGGAGTTTTTGGGAAAAAGATTTTCAAGACTTTCTACTTTGTTCCTAATATACTGTCCGGCGCAGCAATAGGATTAATGTGGTATTTTATGTACAATTCTGAGTTTGGTCTGGTAAATTCCTTTCTCAAGCTAATAGGACTCGGAAGCATTACACGACCATGGCTTGGAGATGAAAATACCGTATTGTGGGCAATTATTCTGGTGGCATGCTGGCAATTTGTCGGATATCATATGATATTATTTTTATCAGCAATTGAGGGAATACCGGATAGTGTAAATGAATCTGCAATAATCGACGGAGCAGGCAGATGGAGAATACTATGGAGCATTACAATTCCTCTGATAAAACCAATTATCTATGTAGATGCAATTATGATATCCACTAATTCTTTAAAGATTTTTGATCTGGTATACACTTTGACAGCGGGGCAGGGTGGTCCAAATCATGCCAGCAGTGTAATGGCCTTGCACATGTTTACCCACGCATTCAGAAACTACAGGTTCGGATATTCAAGTTCAAGCGCATGTGTTCTTCTAATATCATGCCTGATCGTAACTCTGCTTGTAAATAAGATTTTCAAAAGCGAATCATATACTTGATGTTAAAAATTTATATAAAGCAGGTGATATAAAAATGAATTTAAATGCGCTAAAAAGGAAAATTCCGTTTAATCTTGCCAATGTCATAATGTATACCGTACTAATATTATTTGCAGCTTTTTGTATATTCCCGCTATTGTGGACTTTGGTCAGTTCTCTGAAAAACAATCATGAAATTTTCGAAAGCCCATGGGGACTTCCGGCAGTTCCTCAGTTTATAAATTACTGGAATGCTTGGGTTGTTGGCAACATTGGAAGGTATTTTTTCAACTCTGCATACATAGTTACAACAGCTGTAATTGTAAGCTTAATTGCAAGTTCCATGGCTGCATATGCAATTAGAAGAATGATATGGAAACTATCAAAACATGTAATGATGTTTTTTCTTCTTGGGGTAATGATCCCGGTGCATGCTACTTTAATACCTTTGTACAGGCTTTTCAACAGTGCGGATATGGTTGGAAGCCCGGTTTGCCTGATAATTATTTATACCGCTGTTTCTCTTCCAATGTCAATTTTTATATTGGGCGGATTTTTCAAAATGCTGCCAAGAGAATTGGAGGAAGCAGCTGTTATTGACGGTTACTCTGTATATAGGATATTTTGGGAAATAATAATACCTTTGTCAAAGCCGGCAATTGCAACAGTAACCATTTTCAACTTTATTGGCTTTTGGAATGAGTTGCTTTTTGCATTGGTTTTCATGTCAAACGTAAATTATATGACACTTCCCGTAGGTTTGACGAATTTTATTGGCCGATATCATACGGATTATACGGGAATGCTGGCTGCCATCATGCTATCTTTTGTTCCAAGCCTCTTAATATATATCTTTTTGCATGAGAACATAATTAAAGGTATAATGAGCGGATCTTTAAAAGAATAATGCAAAGGAGTGAAAATATTGGATTTATATTATATTGATATAGATAAGAATGAAATTTCAACAGACATAAATTTTCTTTTCCCAAATTGGAAATGCAATGAAGAGCGGTTATGCATTTTTAGCCCCCACGACGACGATGCGGTACTTGGAGCGGGATATGCAATTTCGGCTGCGATCAGAAACGGGGCTGAGGTATATATATACATTTTTTGCAGAGGAAATGCAGGGTACAGTACAATTGACGAGAAGGATTCAATTGAAGGGGTAAGAGTTGATGAAACTTACAGTTCATATAATATGCTTGGTATTAAGGATGAGAATATTATACGGTTCAACTACAGCGATTTCAGTGTATGCCAGAGCTTGGGATGGCAGCTGAATAACGGTGAGGAAGGAAGTTTCAAAGACATAATTACTTCACTGAGAAAGAACAGAATCACAAGATTACTTGTACCAAACCATTACCGCGAGCATCTGGATCATTGGGCAGTTGGCATGTTAGGGACATTTTATGCACCCCAGGCGGGGGATCTTGTTTTAGTTGATTGGAATGAACCAAAAGAAATCAAAAGTGTAGTTCAATATTCCACATGGGGTGATTTGTCTCCTGAAGATCAATTAGTAAAAGGACGAGCTGACGGATTAAGGGCAAATCGCTTAATTGTGGCCTCTGAAGATGTCGAACAAGAAGTATGCGGGGCCATTATGAAGTATAGATCACAGATAGATATTATCGATGGATTAATAAATATTAGGAAGAACAGAAAAAACAGCAGAGGAATGTATGTGGAAGTATATCTCTCATATGATCCAAGACCGAAGATGGATTTTTTGCCTTATATTGAACTGGCTGATCAATTAATACCTTGATTTATAAATCAGGTGCATTAAACCCAAATCGCCTTTGGGAAAACAAATTGTAAAGATGCTGGATGTTGAAATAAAGAGGGTAGGCAGCAAGTGGGATGATATTGTCATTCGGGACTCGATTATCTGATTATTGAAAAAACCCTTTTCAAATAAGGGAAGGAGGTGCGAATTTTAAACGATTTACCTGTTGATGTCCAGCATTTGACAGGAAAATATTCTGGTTAAAAATTTAAATCTAGGAGGTAGAATTTATGAAATCGAAAAGAACAATACTTGTGCTTTTAATTACTTGCATTATGCTAAGCATTCCATTATCCTCAGTAACAAATGCCGCAGTACCTGATCCATCCAAAAAAATTATTGCATATTATATGAACTGGTCGATTTATGATATGCAGAGAAATCACAGCCCCGCAGATTTGCCCTGGGATAAGATTACACATGTCTTATATGCATTCATGGATATTGACGGAACTACAGGTACATTAAAATTTTATGACGAATGGGCAGACACTGGAATAGTATTCGACGGAGATCCTGAAGGCTTGCCGTACTATGGGAATTTTAATCAAATACGTTTACAAAAGATTAACCACCCTAATGTTAAAGTATTAATCTCAGTCGGAGGCTGGACCTTATCAAAATACTTTTCGGATGTAGCATTAACAGATGGGTCAAGGACAACATTTGCCAACAGTTGTGTAGACTTTCTCCGTACATATGATTTTTTTGACGGTATTGATATTGACTGGGAATATCCTGTAACCGGAGGTGAACCTGACAATATTTATCGTCCAGAAGATAAGCAAAACTTCACATTGCTTATGCAAAAGCTTCGTTCAGTGCTAAATACGGCAGGTGCAGCGGATGGGAAAAATTATTTGCTGACAGCTGCTGTAAGCGCTAGCTTCGAAAAGATGCAGAATTATGAAATAAATAATTACCCACAGTATATGGATTTTATAACAATAATGACATATGATCTTCATGGCTCCTGGGATAATGTAACAAATCACTGTACTCCGCTTTACCCATTAGTCGGTGACATACAAACAGCAGAAATGAAAGAGAAATTAAATACCGACTGGGCTATTTCGGAATATATCCGTCAGAATGTACCAAGATCCAAGATTATTATGGGGACACCTTTTTATTCACAGGGGTGGGAAAATGTAGCACCAGGAGCCAATGGACTATTTGTAAGTGCAAATGGAGCTGCACCGGATATATGGGGAGGTACATCAGGAACTATCCCATTCTGGCACTTGAAAGAGATGGAAGCAAGCGGTCAATACACAAAGTACAGAGACCCAACATCAAAATCACCTTGGATTTACAGCTCTTCACTTGGAATTACCCATACATACGAGGATGAGGTTTCCTTTGCCAATAAAATGGATTATATCAATGGTAAAAATATCGGTGGAGTAGAGTGGTGGGCATCAGCTTATGATTACCCATACAAAACAGGGAATACTTTAACAAATATAGCATATAACAAATTTGTAGGCGTACCTGTTAATATGATATTGAACCCAGGCTTTGAATCGGGCTTAACCAATTGGGCGGATTGGTGCAATAGAACCGTCATCACCAATTCTGCAGATGCAAACAGCGGATCGCGTTATATGAGGATTGGATCCTGTGAGGGTGGTACTGCACAGATGATAACATCAAATGTATCAGCAGGAAGTCAGTATACCTTTAGAGCATTTGGTAAAGTAAGTGGTTGCAATGAAGTAGGCTATATAGGAGTCAAGTGCTTGAATAACCTGAATCAGGAATTGGCCGCATTTTCAGTTGACGCTTTTACAGAAAATGTATACACGCTTAAGTCAATGACTTTTACAGCACCTGCGGGCACTACGAAGCTACAGCCTTATATGTATAAGCTGGATGGTAATGGTTACTTATATGGCGATGATTTCGTATTGTATAAAAATATGATTCTTAATCCTGGTTTTGAACAGCAAAACGCTTCGTGGGTTGATTGGGGCAATAGTGGAGCTGTTAGCGGTGTTGGCAGCAGCGGCAGTTATGGTATGCGTGTCGGAACAGGTGCAGGAGGCCGTGGGCAGGATATTACTACCGGTGTTAGTGCAGGTGCTAATTATACTCTAAATGCATGGTGTAAAGTCAGTACATCAGGTGAAACCGGATACATAGGGGTTAAGTGTTATAATAGCTCTAACAACGAGATTGGAGTATTTCATGTAGGAGAAGTGAATAATGTCTACTATACACAGAAATGTGTAACGTTTACAGCTCCTGTTGGTACGGTCAAGCTTCAGCCTTATATTTGGAAAAATAGCGGTACTGGTTACATATATGTTGATGAACTGGAGCTCTATAGAGTAAATTGATTTCCCATATTAAGGGATCTTCCGGGATTTGTTCATGGTTCCGGGAGATCCCTCACCCATTAGTGACGACCGGTTGTTATGATTTATGTAAATGTGCCTGCGGCATCAATTCCGTCCATTATAGCAACATAGTTTTTTTGCCAGAGTTCTTCCGGTACATCCTCAGTTATCCCAATAATAAAGCCGTTGCCCGGTGCAGCTTCCTCAATCAGCCCCAAAGTGTTATTATATACGTCTTTCGTTGTGCCAAGATGCCATGCGCTTGGCCAATTCAACCACAGTATCTTATCAGGCCATGCTTTTCTGGCAACGCTTACAGATGGACTTATTCCAGCATCATATGCTTCGATATAATCAAGGGCGGTATCAGATATAGCACCCATTATAAGCGTATTATCTGCATCAAAATGGCATCCTATAAGCTTATTTTTTTTATGAAGTATTTCTGCAGCTTCATTATAAACAGGTACATAATATTTTTTGAAATTTTCAACCCCAACAATCTGAGGAACAACATTACCCCCGAAATTCGCAAACTCAAGTGGACCATCTGCAACAACAACACTTACTTCCATGGCCAGCTTTGATAATGACTTAAAAAGCTTTAGGATTTCATCCTGATTATCAGCCCATTCATAGCTAAAAGTTTCCGGTCCCATATAATCAGATATTAATGCCTGCATAGGTTCAAGAATAATCTGGTCCCGGACGACAAAATCTTCTCCAAGCCTTAATACTTGCGTTTGTACTCTATCATATTCCGGTACCACAACACTATCTTCTATGTAGAATAATAAGCTTTTGTAATCGTCCGGTGTTTTGAACAGATGCTCAAGAGTCCAGGTTGTGTTTATCCCTGCCTGAGCAAGCTTATGCAACTGACCGTATGGTGTTGTGTATACTGTACGAACAACATTTCTTTTGTTTTCATCCAAATATCCATATGTTTTTACTTCAACATTTGGATGATGTATTGTATATGAAGGGAGCCGTTTTACAATGCACAAGCCTCGATTTCTTAGATCACGTTCAGTTTCACACTGTGGAATCATATTTTCGTATACAGTAAAAGGAACTTTATCGGTAAATCCATTATTCAAAGCTGTCATTACTCTTTTTTTTGGAGTAATCATCTTTTCCACCTCTTTTATACAAGTAATGCTATATTTTATTCTTTGTTAATTTTATCATGAAATATAATGAATTACAGTAACATCTAGTGATTTTTTGTACTATTTTATGCTATTACATGCTTCATAAGACATGGTATTATTTTTGTGCCCGCATATAACACCCCGATCTGCCGCAACACGCAGATTAATTCCGAGTATAGGCATATGGTTCATCAATGATGAAATTGTATTTACCTTAGTGTTCTTGGTTTTGGTACCGGAAATATCAAGGATATTAAAATGGAGTCGCCGGCTCAACGTGGAAACGGAAATTATGCTTATATTGATAGCATCATGGAAGCTAAAAAGGTTTTAATTAGTGAAATGGGTCTTTAGACTTATCTAATTCCCAGCCA